>ERZ1034363.1171-NODE-1171-length-15530-cov-3.076814_pt1 | contig 15530 bp, 16 predicted proteins | sample MGYA00520616_ERZ1034363 | MGnify/ENA primary metagenome ERZ1034363 (study PRJEB33736, sample SAMEA104284506) | Azolla filiculoides | biome: Urban; feature: Water surface; material: Ditch water | place: Netherlands | collected 2015-10-28 | depth 0-0.1 m ...
ATCTCTACTGTAAACTGGCTGTAATGAAATACTAAACGAACTCTTTGTAGGAACATGCGCTTGTCCGCCGCTTGATGTTCCGCCTAAACCAAAAGTGCCCATTAGCCCTGCTACTTGTCCTACACCGCCTGCTACATTACTTACCGCACTAGTGATGCCGCCAATGCCAGGAATGGCTCCGCCTATAGTGTCTGCCAAGCCACCAATTGAATCAGCAACTCCTTCAATATCACCTGCGGCGCTACCTACAACTTCACACGCAATATAGTCTGCGTCTTCAGGAAGAGTTGTACTAAAACTTGTTAGCACTACTGGAACGTTTTTAAACACGTAATTACCATATCCATTTAAAAACACAATCGGTGGTGGATTGCCTGCTTTAGGATCGTTCCCTGAAAACTGATGTGCTAAACTTCTTAAAAAGTGTACCGCGGCAATCCAATACTTTGCTTGTTCAGCATCTTCAACGTTCATCTTTGCGTTGATTTCGATTGTTCCGGGATCGCTATTCTTCCAAACTTTAAAAGGATAATTAGTTTGTGTTACTGGAACACTATCGTACGACGAGTTTGCTTTAATTGAAATTGTAGGAGTATACGGAAACACTAATCCGCCTGCTTCTTTTAATGGAGCTAATACCGCACTATTTTTAAAACTAACCCAGTTAGGTAAACTTATCCTAACACGCCAGTCGTTGGCATTAGAATTACTATCAAACAACGAGACCGCGCTCATCATATCGCCAATAGCTTCCCCTGCGCTTGGCAAGTCAATACTACGAATAGCACTAGCAATGCCGCCTTCGCTGTATCCGGATGATATCGCAGATGCCAAGTTAGTAGCAGTACCAACAGCGGCACTTACCGCTCCAAACGTTGCGGTTGCGGCTCCAATTTTTGAGTTTAAACTTGATCCACCGTCAAACGATTTTGCTCTAGTCATAATAAATATTCCCTTTTGGTGTAATATTTAGTTGACTTTTTAATGTACGTAGTTTATAATTACAATATACGGAGACATCATTAATGACAGCGAAAGTAAATTACCTAAACAACAAGGATATGTTGTTAGAAATACACAAAAGTAAGAGCACATATTGTAGTTTTACCGATCCAAAGTACCATCAATATGACATTATTTTGCCAAGTTTAGACAAAATAAACATACGCACAATAGCCGAAGCTAAAAGAAATCAAGCTAAAAGATTAGGCGATGCCGAGTACGCTAGGCGCAAGGCAGCTGGCGAAAAGGTTAAGCAAGCCGAATGTGAAGTAGATTATAAGAAGATCCAAAAGATAGATTTAGTCTTTAGAATCATGACATTTGATCACATTCCGGGCAATAGCACAAGAAAAAAGAACCCAAAGAGTACTGCTGACAGACACGATAAAGTAAACTTTCCGCCTTTCCAGCATTGGAAGTTTGACGACGAGGATAAGTTAATCTGCGTGGGCAAGTCGCACTGGAAGGGTGATCTAGAAAAGGGCCATTTTGACAAAGACGCTGGGCAGATTACAGACACTTTAGCACGTATGATGATTAAGCTATGTGAACGATATGCCACAAGAGGCAACGTTCGCGGCTACACTTATAACGACGAAATGAAGGGGCAAGCTATCCTTCAGCTTACACAAATAGGACTACAATTTGACGAATCAAAGTCAGATAACCCGTTCGCATATTTTACTGCCGCAGTTACTAACAGCTTTGTTCGCGTGATCAATCTTGAGAAGCGCAACCAGAATATTAGAGATGACATCTTAGAAATGAACGGCATGAACCCAAGTTATACAAGATTACACGACGGCGAGCATGAAGCTGCTGTTAAGCGTTTTAACGAGGATACTCCAAGCGAATGAGAATCGATGCTAACGATCCTCGAGTAAACGAAGCAGTACGAATAGTAAAAGAAAAACACCGTCCTGCTAACCAAGCAGAACTCGAACGGATTTTTGAAGAACACTATCATTGTAAAATTTTTGTAGATCCAAATGACTACTTTTGCACCACCGGTCATTTAGACATATCAGAAGAAAAATATCAAACGTGGTTTATACTACAATTCGGAGAAGGTAATGACAAACCTGTTTAAGAAAGCAGCTTGTTTTACAGACATACATTTTGGCATGAAGTCTAATAGTTCTGTGCATAACAAGGATTGTGAAGATTTTGTTGATTGGTACATTGCAAAAGCAAAGGAGGAAGGATGCGATGTTGGAATATTTCTCGGTGATTGGCATCACAATCGGAATAGTCTTAATATTACTACTATGGATTACAGTCTTAGGGCGCTCGAAAAGTTGGGTGCCGCCTTTGATCAGTTTTACTTTTTTCCTGGGAATCACGATTTATATTACAAAGACAAGCGTGACATCCATTCTGTCGAATTTGGTAAGTACATTCCTGGGATAACTGTTGTTCACGAGCCTATGGTCATAGGCGATGTAAAGCTATGCCCGTGGCTTGTAGGTGACGAGTGGAAACATATTAGTAAGAAGAAGGCCAAGTACATTTTCGGTCACTTCGAACTTCCGCACTTTTATATGAATGCAATGGTACAAATGCCCGATCATGGCGAAATCCAGCTAGATGCATTTGACGGGTACGAGCTAGGCTTTAGTGGGCACTTCCATAAACGTCAAAGCAAGGGCAATATGCACTATATCGGCAATGCGTTTCCTCACAACTATGCAGATGCATGGGACGATGATCGTGGCATGATGATTTTAGAATGGGGAGGGCAACCCGAGTATCACAGTTGGCCTGAACAACCTACGTTCCGTACGGTATCGTTAAGCAGATTAATCGACGAAGCAGATTCTTTAATTAAGGCAAAACAACATCTACGAGTAAGTTTAGACATCGATATTAGCTACGAAGAAGCGAGTTTTATTAAGGAAAAGTTCATGGCAGATTATGCCATTCGTGAACTTACGTTAATTGCCGAAAAGAAAGAAATCGAAATCAACACCGACATCGACGTTCAAAGTTTCGAGTCAGTTGACCAGATTGTAACCAGTCAGCTTGCGAATATCGAAAGCGATGCGTATAATAAGAATACACTTTTAGCAATTTACAATAGCCTATGATTAAAATTAAAGACTTAACCGTTAAAAACTTTATGAGTGTGGGTAACCAGACTCAAGCAGTAGATTTTAGCAAAGAAAATTTAACACTTGTGCTAGGTGAAAACTTAGACCAAGGCGGCGATGACTCGGGTGCACGTAACGGCACAGGTAAAACTACCATTGTTAATGCTTTAAGTTTTGCACTTTATGGTGTTGCACTTACTAACATTAAAAAAGATAATCTAATTAACAAGATTAACAATAAGAACATGTTAGTAACGCTGTCTTTTGAAAAGGACGGTGTAAATTATCGAATTGAGCGCGGTCGGAAACCTACATTACTGCAATTTTATGTAAATGATATTGAGCAAGGTGCAGACGAGACTGATGACGCGCAAGGTGACATGCGTGAGACGCAACGAGATCTTGATGATTTGCTAGGTATGAGCCACGATATGTTTAAGCATATCGTAGCACTTAATACCTATACCGAACCGTTTTTATCTATGAAGGCTGCAGATCAACGTGTTATCATCGAACAGTTGCTAGGTATTACGCTGCTGTCTGAAAAAGCAGAAACTCTTAAAGAACTTATTAAGCAAACTAAAGATTCTATTACGCAAGAATCTGCCAACATCGAAGCAACTAAACGTAGCAACGATAACATTCAAAAGAGTATCGATAGTTTACTAACAAAACAATCAGCGTGGAACAATCAACACCAAATCGATGTTGAAAAGATTGCTAGAGCTATTGTAGAATTAGAAAGTGTTGACATCGAAGCTGAGATTCAAGCACATGCTGATCTCAAGACATATTTAGAAGTAGCAGCGAAGCTGCAGAGCCTCTCTAAAGAACGTGCTACTTTAAATAGCGCGATAGCGCAAGCAGAGCGAAGCGTCAGCAAATACGCAGGTGAGTTAAGTAAGCTGGCAAATAAAACCTGTCACGCATGTGAACAACAGCTACATGATCACAAGCATGAAGAAATGTCAGCTACGGCGCAAAAGCACTTAGACGAAGCTACGCAATATTACGATAAGATTTCTACTGATCTTGCTAAAATTACAGCAGAAATTACTGAATTCGGTGAGCAAAGTGCTAGACCCAACACTTACTACGACACAGTAGAAGAAGCACTTAAACATCAGAATAATTTAAAAACACTGGAAACTAACCTTACTATTAAGGCCGGTGAAGTTGACCCGTATCAAGAACAGATCGACGAGCTACGCAATACAGCCATGGTTGAGATTTCCTGGGATACTGTTAACGACCTTAATAGTATTAAAGAGCATCAAGAGTTCTTGGCTAAGTTGTTAACTAACAAGGATTCGTTTATACGTAAGAAGATCATAGATCAGAACCTGGCATATTTGAATAATAGGCTAACCTATTATCTAGACAAGATGGGACTACCACATACAGTAGTGTTCCAGAATGACCTTAACGTTGAGATAACGCAGCTGGGGCAAGACTTAGACTTTGATAATCTAAGTCGAGGCGAACGTAATAGACTAATTCTTGGCTTGTCATGGGCTTTCCGTGATGTATGGGAATCACTGTATCAAGGCATTAACCTGCTGTTTGTTGATGAGCTTATCGATAATGGGCTAGACGCAAGTGGTGTTGAATCAGCATTAGGTGTGCTTAAGAAGATGGCACGTGAACGTAAGAAGAATATTTTCCTAATTTCGCACAAGGACGAGCTTATTGGTCGTGTTAACAATGTGCTTAAGGTTATTAAGGAAAACGGATTCACTTCATATGCTAACGACGTGGAGGTTACTGAATGAAGACTCGTGAAGAAATCATCGATTCAATGTGTATGACATGGCGACACGACTATAATCTTGTAGTTGAGAGGCATGATCATCCGTTTAGTGCGGGTATGACCGTAGACGAACGTGCGTTTTTGTTTCATCAAATGGCGCAGATCTTTGATAACGACATCGCGCCGTACATGCAGTTTAAGCGGGAACGTAAACCTCGCCGAGACAAGTCACTGATGTCTGAGTTAGGATACAGTCGCGTGGGTTATGATGCCATGCGTCGAGGCAGATAATGTATCAAGATGAAGAATTACACGCCGAGTTGATGCGAGCATTTCGCAAGTACTTTGAAGCTAATCAAACATGGTTAGCTAAAGGTACTAAACGTGCTTGCATGGACACTCGTTACTGGATGAGTGAGATTAGGCGTATTTGTAAACTGCGTCGTGCTGAACTTATGACGTGGCGTTACGAAAAGAATGAACAAATGAAGGCAGAAAAGGCCCAAAAGGCAAATCAAAACAAAGGCACCAGCAAGGCAGACAATGATAACTAGTGTTGATGACATGGACTTACCAGAACAATCTAGTAGAAGACTTACCAGAAGACTGTGTAGGATTCGTGTATCTAATCACTAATACAATCAGTGGACGCAAGTACATAGGCAAAAAACTAGCAAAATTTTCTAAAACAACATATAAAACAGTAAAACTTAAAAACGGCACAAAGAAAAAGAAAAAGATTAGAAGTAAAATCGACAGTGACTGGCGAGAATACTATGGCAGTAGCCCTAATCTAACAGCAGACATAGACACCTTAGGCAAAGAAAATTTTACAAGAGAAATACTTTATTATTGTACTTCAAAGGCAGAGTGTAGTTACATAGAAGCGAGAGAGCAGTTTTCAAGAAGAGTTCTCGAATCTACAGATTACTACAATGGGCATATTCAAGTTCGCGTTCACGGCTCCCACATACTAAAATCTTAGGCACAACAATTTAAGCGGTTATGGCAAGCGCAAGCTAATTTCGTGCGCACTATACCTGGACTCCGCGTCACAGGGACAGTAAATCTTTTGCCGCTAAAAGTGCTCAACTACTATCCTTAACAGGACGATGACTGCAAAATGCCGCAGTTTAGTTGTTATAAACATAAAAGGCCCAAGGAGCAGGGAAAACCTGCACGTTAATAAGTGTGATAGCGTACATTTATTAACCGCCGTTGTAATAAGACGGAGCTCGTGGTACCGGACAACCGCCACTGTAATGCTCTAACGCTGTGTGACTGTGCTACTCAGATAATGTTAGCCTCAACTCTTAGCCCGGAAACGGGCTTAGTGTGACCGATTAATCTAGATAATATTTAAAAGCTGCTTCGCAGCCGAGTAGAAGTAATCATTTAAATCATTAAGAAATAAAGAAACGCTTGAGCTGATAAGCGAAAAGCAGATGTACGCAGTACATCTTTAAGTGATGATAAATATCGTACTATGAAAATACGTGAAATTATTGCAGAAGACTCTAATGTTGACGAAGCCCTAGGTACTGCTTGGAATTTAGCAAAAGCAGCAGGTCGTGAACTAATCGGTAAAGGCGCTCAAGCTGCTGCCAAAAGTCCCGAAGTTGTGGGCCAAGGACCTAAATGGGCTCAGACTATTAATAATTTTACTGATCGAATTGCTGCTAAAAAAGCAGGTGCAGTATCAAGTACATTAGCAACTGCAAGAGCTGGATTTACTGTATCAAGTGGTATTATGTCTGCACTTAAAGCATGGGAAATGCTAGATCCATTGCTAGTATATCAACGCCATATGAGCAAATATGCTAATGCGTTGGCTCAAGGTTCTATTAGTGAACAGCAATACGAAATGATTAGAGAAAAAGAACTAACACAATTAGTTGGCCAGTGGACTGTAATGCTAGGTACTAACATGGTTCTTCGTGCCGGCGTTATGCCATTGCTAGGCGGCTTTAAATTGTTTGGCTTAACTACCATTTATTCATTTGTTAACACACTTACTAAAGGCGCCCAAGTGTACCTAATGAAGTGGTGGAACAGTGAAGAAGGGCGCAAATGGATTGCTAGCGTGTTAGCATTAGGTGTAGTAGGTGATGAAGATTGGGCTTCGGCAATCATCGGAGGTAACCTTGCAAGTTTCTTAGACAAGCTAAAAGGTAAGACTCGCCAAGCACCTGCTAATGCTCCTGCTGATAAGGCTGCTACTGGTCAAGGCAATCAAGGTGCACAACCAGCAGACGCAACGCCTGCTGATGCAGAACAAACTAGAGCAGCTTCTAGCCAAAAGACTAATCCGCAAGATTACGAATACTATTCTGATACACTAGTTAAGAATAAAAAGACTGGAAAACTTGAATTAAAAGACTTTTAAATAAACGGCATTTGCGTTTGTTTAGTAGTTTCTAAGTTTTCCTTAATAACTACAGAAATAGCTTCTCTATCATCGTAGGTATAGATGTGTAACAGATCTTGTACTGTTACTCCACCCCGCATATACCAACTAACTCTAAATAATTCTTCTTTAAAGTCTTTAATTTGTCGTTCAAGCCCAATTAAATACGATTCAATTTCGGGGTTCGATAATCTAATCAGGCGGCTACGAAAAAATTTGAAGGATCTAAGTCAACAGCAATTCTTCCTTCTTCACCACAGCTTTCACATTTAACAGCATGTGTAGGTGATTCCCAAGTTGTTTTATTACGATTAATTACAGCCTTGATCGTATCGAACACTGACGTGTCGCTGTTTAGTATCCACTCTCTAATAAACGGACGTTCAGTAACTACTACTGAACCGGTATCTACTGATTCAATACCATCTGTATAAATGTCGTTTTGCAATTCACCTAAGTTGCGGAATAATTCTGCTAGTTCTTTATTCTTTTCTTCTGGATCTTCAATTGATTCTGCACGAATGATACGTTGCTGCAATTGGAAGTTTGTTAAAGAAAATTGTGTAAGTTGTTTGTATCGCAATGGCTTTAATGTAACTTTTAAATCGCCAATTATAACTTGATTCTCAAACTTACAATTACTATAATGTTCAACGATCTTCATTAGATCTAATTCGTAATCTTGTTCTGTTGAACAGTTAGTACAAACATGCGTTACAGTCATATTATGTCCGTAAGTTGCAATTCTAATTGCAGCAAGTATTAGATCTAAATCGAGATTAGAAACATCCCATGCATTTTTTATTGCAGGCACACAACTCTCGATAACTTTAACAGTTGTTTCTCCGGACAGTAACGCATCAGGAGTTCTAATCATTATCTCATCCATGCCAGTCATACCAAATACTGGTAATTTTTCGACATCACCTTGGATGGCTCCTGCTGGATAATATATTCCTTTTGACGGTAATCCAATATAGATTTTAGGCTGTCTAAAATATTGTTGTAACGGGTTGTATGACGACATGTGATTCTCCGGGGTTATTTCTTCTATTTGTACTTTCTAAAAATGCCACGCATTTTTTCAGATAAATACAATACATGTAGGTATTTATATACGTACTTTTTACCAAAAAAATTATGGCCGAATATACAATTGAACAGCTAACGAATGCTTATAAAGAGGCAAACAGAGATCTCCTAAGTTCTCTGCCTAAGCCTTCGTCGATCCCAAGCGGCGGTGGCGGAATGCCTAGTGGCGGTGGCGGATCAAGCTGGAATCCGTTAACTGGTGCTGCTGATGTAGCTGCTACAGCCATTAAAAAACTTGGTGAAAATTCTGGATATGCTGCTGGTGCACTAGATGTACTAACTAGCGTTTCTAAAAAGATACCGATGGTAGGCGATGCATTTTCAAAAGTAGCAGGAGTGCTAGGCGAAACGGCAATAAAAGGTTCCGAAAACATACAAAAAGGAATGCAGTTTGGTAATCTAAACCAAGACATGGGGTTGTTGGCAAAAAATGTCGGCGGTTCGCGCATGACTATGGACGAATGGAATAACTCCATGCGTCGAGGTAGTGATGTAATGACTAGCATGGGGTCAACTGTTACTAGAGGCACCCAAGGATTTGCAACATTAACAAAAGAACTACAAGAAAGCCCGTTAGGTACAGAATTAACTAGAGCAGGGTGGTTAAACAAAGATCTTAATGATGTATTGATGGTTTCTGCAAAAAATCAGAAAAATCTTAATCTTTCTGATGCTGCTTCGAGACAACAATTAATTAACTCAGCAGGTGAATTAGCTGTAAAAATTCAAGAAGTGTCTGCTGCCACTGGCCAAGATAAAGCTGCAATATTAGATAAACTAGAAGCAGAAAAGAAAGATGCGCAGTTAGTAGTTGCTCGTCAGTCAATGGAACCTGCACAACGAGCAGCATTTGATAGTTTTAGAACTTCACTACAAAAACTTGGCCCAGAAGCAATGGAGCTAGGTAAAGCATTTGCTACTGGCGGCGTTAGAACAAAAGAGCAACAGGCAATTTTCTCAGCGATGGGCAACTTAGGTCCTGAGCTACAACGTGTTCAAAAGCTGCAAATGGAGGCTTCCAAGGACCCAAGCAAAAAAGCAGACGCTGAAGCTGCACAACGAAACTTTGAAGCAAGATATTACCAATACTTACAAAGCTCTTCAGTAAAACAACGTGTGCAATATGACACTAGTGCCGCAGGCGATGCATTGCGTCGAATGGTTGTATCAGGCCAAGAAGGGGTTGCTGCTATTCAATCTGGCAAAGTAGAAACTCCGGGCGCTACAGGTGCCCAAGTTATTGCTAGACAAAAACAAGAAACGGCTCTTGCACTACAAGGTCGCGGACCTGACGGTAAAGAAATCGCCGGTGCCCAAACAGCTAGAACAATTTATGCCGGCGAACAAGCAAGTAAAGATATTGCAGCTGGCGCCGGGATACGAGCAAAAGAGTTTAATGATTCAATAAATCAGTCAACAGGAGCACTTGGCAGATTTAGAGAAAACTTAGACAGCGCATTTAAACCGAGAACTGCTGAAGAATCAGCAAAGATGGTAGCAAAGCCAGTAGAAATTGTCGGTGACGCCGCTAAAAAACTTGCTCCTGGTGGAAAAGCAGCATCGACTGCAATGCCTGCAGGGTACGCCGGCGCCGCAAGTAGAGCTAACGGGTCGTTAGGTTCAGTTGGTAAACTAATTGAAGATTGGGGTACAGAAAGTAAAGTTAAACTGCACGGCAGAGAAGGTGTTATTACCGAACAACAACTGCAAGATATTATTTCAACTGCTAGAGGCTCGTCTTCTAAAGACTTAGCCACAGCAACTATGCAAAATGCAAGTCAAATCATTGACAACATTAGTGCAAAAATGACAGGTGATGCTAAAGATAAGAGCTTTAATGTTAAAGACATGGTTGAAAACACTAAACAGTTAGCTAGCCAAGCAAAGAAAGTGACATCTGAAACGAGCACACCAGTTTCTGCTAAAACAGAACGAGCTCCGAGCATCCAACCTGCAATAGAAATTCCAAAAGTTCCTCCGGTTAATACTGCATTAATAACCGATCAATTCAAAGGCATGTTTAGCCAAGTAGGCCAAATGCAGTCGTCAGTTACATCTAAGCTAGCAGAAAGCAAAGCATCAGCGCCATCTGCAGTAACTTTAGAAAATATAATATCAAAATTATCTGCAAGTCCGAAAACATCTAAAGTTGAAAAGACAGAGTCGGCTAAACCTACTGCAAAAGCGCCTGACGAAGCCACGAGTGAAATAACAAAACAGCTTATAGGCTTAAATATGCGTATGGAACGATTAATTGCAGAAGTCTCTAATAGCGCATCTAAGCAAGTTAAAGCTACTAAAGGTATCTCGGGTAATAGGATAGCTGCATAAGGATTAATATGAGTTGGAAAAAATACTTCACCCCTGCAACCACTGGTACTGAATTAAGTCCGATCTCTGGTGCAAATTCAGCTAGTAAGCCAGGCCCGGCAAGAGCAAATTACAGTTCTTACTTGCCCGATGTTTATTCAGGCAGTCCTAATCGTATTGAACGTTATCAACAATATGAAGTAATGGATAGCGATCCAGAAGTTAACGCGGCACTAGATATTCTTGCTGAATTCTGTACACAAAAATTAAAAGACGGTAAAACACCGTTCTCTGTACAATGGCGCCACAAAGCAACTAACTCTGAAGTGCGTATTCTTGCTGAATACTTACAACAATGGTGTAAATTACAAAAGTTTGACACACGAATTTTCCGTATTGTACGTAACACTTACAAATACGGCGATGCTTTCTTTATCCGTGATCCAGAAAACCAAAAATGGAGCTTCATTGATCCTAGTAAAATCACTAAGATTATTGTTAATGAATCAGAAGGTAAAAAACCTGAACAATATATTGTAAAAGACCTTGCTCCTAACTTTGAAAGTTTAGTAGCGACACAGATCACCCCGAACTTAAATCCAAGAATGAGCGGGGGAGGTATTAGTTCTGGTGCAGGCTACATGGGTGCAGCTGGCTCTGGTAAAACTGGTTCTACATTTCCGTCAACATCTACAGGTGGCCGATTTGCATTAGGGGAAACCGAATATGCAATTAACGCAGAACACATTGTACATTTAAGTTTATCCGAGGGATTAGATAACAATTTCCCGTTCGGTAATTCATTATTAGAAAACATTTTCAAAGTATTCAAACAAAAAGAATTATTAGAAGATGCTATTTTAATTTACCGTATACAACGTGCGCCAGAGCGCCGTGTATTCCACATTGACGTTGGTAATATGCCAGGACATATGGCTATGGCATTCGTTGAAAGAGTTAAAAATGAAATTCATCAACGTAGAATTCCAAGTCAAAGCGGTGGTGGCAGTAACGTAATCGACTCTGCTTACAATCCATTATCGATTAACGAAGACTATTTCTTCCCGCAAACGGCAGAAGGTCGTGGATCTAAAGTAGAAACACTACCGGGCGGTACTAACTTAGGCGAAATTGACGACTTAAAGTACTTCACTAACAAGTTATTCCGCGGTTTACGTATTCCTAGTTCTTACTTACCAACAGGCGCAGACGATTCTCAAGCCTCATTTAATGATGGCCGCGTAGGTACAGCATACATTCAAGAACTACGTTTCAACAAGTACTGCGAACGTTTACAAGCTCTTATTACATCTGTATTCGATGAAGAATTTAAGATGTATATGTACACAAGAGGCGTAAACATTGACGCTAACTTGTTTGAATTAAAGTTTAATCCGCCACTGAACTTTGCAAGTTCACGCCAAGCACAGCTCGATACTGAGCGTATTAATACATTTAACACTATACAAGCTGTTCCGTTTATGTCAAAACGTTTTGCTCTTAAGCGTTTCTTAGGTCTAACAGACGAAGAAATTGCAGAGAACGAACGTCTATGGGGCGAAGAGCAAGGTAAGGGCCAACCTACTATGACTGATGCCGCTGGCGAATTACGCTCAGCTGGGTTAAGTGCAGCAGGTATTGAAGGTGACTTAGGAGCAGCAGGTGATTTAAGCAGCCCAGACGACATGAATGATGAAATGTCGGGTGAAGAAGGTGCAGCAAGCCCTATGGGAAATGCAGCTCCAACTTCATTAGCAACTCCGCCCGCTGCATAAATATTAACATGATACTTCGCGAACTATTTTATATTGATCCGGATACAAGACGTACTGCAAACGACTTGCGTTACGAGCCTAGTCGTGATCTTGCTACTATGCGTAGAAGTAATACGCGGAAAACAAGACTAACATTACGCCAGATCAACGAGTTAAGAAAATCAAGCGAAGCACACATTTTAGAGCAAGAAAGGGAATTAGAATTCATAGAAGCGATGTACAAAACCCCTACAGCTCCACCGGCATAAACTAAAAATGTCAAAATGACGCCATTTTACGTCTATATTAATACTCTTTTGTAAATATAGCGTAAATATAATACAGCCTTGTCATTATTCACAGGAGATTAATATGACTGATCGTACACAATTTGAAGCCATGCTAGAGGCATTGATCAACGAAGATCAAGAAACAGCAAAAGAGATTTTCCACAATATCGTAGTAGCAAAGTCTCGTGAAATCTACGAAGAATTATTAGAATCAGACTTCGAAGAATCTAAGGAAGAAGAGGAAGAAGAAGAATCTGTAGAAGAAGGTGAAAACCCATTCGCTGGCGCTGAAGAAGAAGAAGGCGAAGAAGAAGAAGAAGGCGAAGAAGAAGAAGGTGAAGAAGAAGAAGAAGGTGGCGACGCTACTGACGACTTCATCGGCGACGTAGAAGACGGCGAAGAAGCTGACGGCGAAATCGAAGATCGCGTTATGGATCTAGAAGATGCATTAGAAGAATTAAAGGCAGAATTTGAAGAACTTCTATCACAAGAAGCTGACGAAGAAGGCCACGACATGGGCGCACTTGATGCAGCTGATGGCGAAGAAGGCAACGACGACTTCGGCGGTGACGAGTTTGGCGGTGACGTAGGCGGCGAGCAAGATGAGCTAGCTGGTCTAATGGAATATGTTAACAAGGTTAACCCTCCAAAGCACGGCGACAACGGTGCAAACACTAAGTCAATCGTAGCTAAGAAGAACGACATGGGCGGCACAACTGCTAACATCGCTAAGGGCGGCACAAGCACAACTGGCGGCACACAAGGCGGTCTATTAAAGCCAAGCACACAACCACAAGACGGTGGTAACATCAATGTTCCAGGCGGAAACGCAGGCAAGACAGCATTTAAGAAGAAAGAAACTGCTGCTAAAGCTGGTGATGCCGAAAACAAGCGTAGCATCGTTGGTGGCAAGTAATTAAATAGAGACTATTAAGAATATGTCACTATACCTCCGAGAGAATCTCAGTTTCAACGAAGCAAAGATGGTCGTTGAATCTGATGACAAAGATGGGAAGAACTTATACATGTCTGGGATTTGTATCCAAGGCGGTATTCGTAACGCTAACCAGCGTGTCTACCCTGTAAATGAGATTGGCAAGGCTGTCAAAACCCTGAACGATCAGATTCAAAACGGCTATTCAGTACTCGGAGAAGTAGATCATCCTGATGATCTAAAAATTAACCTGGACCGTGTATCACACATGATTACAAACATGTGGATGGACGGTCCTAATGGTTATGGTAAACTGAAAATTTTACCAACCCCAATGGGGCAGTTAATTAGAACTATGTTAGAGTCTGGCGTTAAGCTAGGCGTTAGCAGTCGCGGATCCGGAAACGTTAAAGGTGATGGATCAGGCGAAGTATCAGATTTTGAGATTATCACAGTAGATATGGTAGCTCAACCTAGTGCTCCTGGCGCTTACCCTACACCAATTTATGAACACCTGATGAACAGTCGTGGTGGTTATAATGCCTTACGTATAGCGGAAGAGGTTCGTGGTGATGCCAAGGCACAGAAGTATCTCAAAGAGAGCCTATTAGGAATAATAGGCAAACTCCAATAACAAGGAGAATCACATGTTGGATGCATTAAAATCGTTATTTGAAAACAATGTGATTTCTGAGGATATCAAGGAGTCAATTGAGTCAGCTTGGGAAGCTCGCGTTGTCGAGAATAAAGAACAAGTTGCAACTCAACTACGCGAAGAGTTTGCTCAGAAGTACGAGCATGACAAGGCCACTATGGTAGAAGCTGTTGATCGTATGATCAGCGAGCAACTAGCAAGTGAACTTGCTGAATTTGCCGGCGATCGCAAATCATTAGCAGAAATGAAGGTTAAGTATGCTAAGAAAATGCAAGCAGATGGTAAGGTAATGAAGGAATTTGTTACACGTCAACTAGCTGCTGAAGTTAAAGAACTACATGAAGATCAAGTAGTTATGGCTTCTAAGTTTGGTAAGTTAGAACAATTTGTAGTAGAGGCTCTAGCCCAAGAAATTACAGAGTTTTATAAAGATAAGCAAGATTTAGCTGAAACTAAGGTACGTCTAGTCCGTGAAGGCAAGACTCAATTAGCTAAGGTTAAAGAACAGTTTGTTCAACGTGCTGCAACAATGGTCGAAAGCGTTGTTAACAAGAGCTTACGCTCAGAGTTAACATCACTTAAAGAAGACATTGACTCAGCTCGTCGCAACGACTTCGGTCGTAAGTTATTTGAAGCATTTGCTTCTGAATACCAAACTAGCTATCTTTCAGAGAAATCTGAAACTGCAAAATTACTCAAGGTCATAGACATGAAAGAGTTGGCTATTGCTGAGGCTCAACAAGCCGCAGTCCAAGCCGCTGCTCTAGTAGAAAGTAAACAAGCAGAAATTGCCACTCTAAAAGAGTCGCAAACACGCAAAGCAATCATGAATGAATTACTTGCTCCGTTAAATTCAGAGCAACGTGAAATCATGGGTGAATTGATGGAGAGCGTAAAGACTTCAAAGTTAAACGAAAGTTTCGAGAAGTATCTACCAGCCGTTCTTAACGGTCAATCTGGTAACGCTCCGCAGAAGAAACAGGCACTTGTAGAGGCTAAAGAAATTACAGGAAACAAGGTTTCCAACAGCAATCGTAGCAGCGAGGATGACGGTAATATCATCGACATTCGTCGCCTTGCTGGACTAAAAAATTAAGGAGATTTTTAAATGTCAGAACTACTAAACGGCCGTTGGTCGGAGACTAAAGAGGCTCTACTAGAAGGCCTACAAGGTACAAAGCGTAGCGTAATGGGAGTTACTTTAGAGAATACTCGTAAGTATCTTTCAGAAAGTGCTACTGCTGGT
>ERZ1034363.1172-NODE-1172-length-15526-cov-2.664315_pt1 | contig 15526 bp, 10 predicted proteins | sample MGYA00520616_ERZ1034363 | MGnify/ENA primary metagenome ERZ1034363 (study PRJEB33736, sample SAMEA104284506) | Azolla filiculoides | biome: Urban; feature: Water surface; material: Ditch water | place: Netherlands | collected 2015-10-28 | depth 0-0.1 m ...
ACAACCATGTCACGAGTTTAGGTGGTCATATTACCGTAGAAAGTAAACCAAACGAAGGAGCAAAATTCACAATTTCATTTAAGGATTAAATCCAAAATACAGCCGTTTAAATCAAAATCTGTTTGTCATAAATTCCCAAATTTGAAGATTTACGTTTAGTAAGAAAAGAATAAAGGCATTGCAAAATATATAATTGTTGTTAATTTAAAACTATTATGAAAGCAAAAACACCCGTTTCTCCAGATTCAAACAGTCCTTTTTCACCCCTTGAAATACTTCAATTTACGGTCCTGACAGCCTTTATCCTTTATTTTGGAAAAACTCTATTTATCCCGCTTAGTTTTTCGTTACTCATCAGTTTTATCCTTTATCCTGTCTGCAAATGGATAGAAAAAAAAGGAACATCACAAAGCATTGCAATTGCCATTACTCTTTTTGCAGTCACGTTGTTCTTCGCACTGTTTATTTACTTGCTGATTATTCAAATAACTGCCTTTTCGAATGAATGGGAACCGTTCAAAATAAAACTCATAGAAGCCATAAATCAATTGAGTACTTTTCTTGCTGAACGTTTCAATATTAGTACCGAAAAACAATTGGATTTACTCAAAAACTCCATTAATAATTCTGGTTCACAATTAATTGCATTTTTAAGAGCTATAGCATATTCTTTCTCTGAAACGGTATTTTTCATTCTGATTATCCCCGTATTTTCAGCACTAATTCTTTACCATCGTCAATTACTGGCCAATACTTTATATCAGATATTTCCAGCCGACAAGAAGGAAACGATTCATGAAATTTTGATAGAAACGATTCATGCCTATTACAATTTCATCAAAGGAATGTTAGTTGTGTATTTAACGGTTGGACTTTTAAACAGTATTGGATTACTGATTATTGGCGTACCACATCCTTTTCTATTTGGTTTTATTGCTTCCATTTTGACTTTTATTCCTTATGTAGGAATTATGATTTCATCACTCCTTCCCATTGCCGTTTCTTGGATTACTTTCAATTCTATTTGGTATCCGCTGGGAGTAATTTTGGTTTTCTCTGTTGTTCAGGCTTTAGAGGCGTATATTATATTTCCTTTTGCGGTAGGCAGTCGTTTAAAAATTAATACACTTGTCATTATCGTTATGATAACTATGGGCGGAATTTTATGGGGAGCCGCCGGAATGATTTTATTTATTCCGTTTATTAGTATTGTAAAATTGATTGCAGACCGAACTGAAGGCTTGAAAACGCTATCGTTGCTACTAGGCGATGGAAATCATGAGAAAAGAAAAACCTAATCAAAAAAAAACTGCAAGCCTTAACTTACAGTTTGTATATTGGTCTAAAATCAGCACTTAATTACTCTTTTCAATACCATTTTGATCTATTAAATACATTAGTGAAGCCATTGTTGCTGCGCCTAATTCTAATTCTCTTTTATTAATGGCATCAAATGTATCATTTGAAGCATGATGATAATCAAAATACCGTTGTGAATCTGGTTTCAAACCTGCTTTTACAAGTGTTTTTGATGTCAACGGCGCTATGTCTGAACCACCGTGTCCTTTCACAAAACTATGAATCAGATAGGGTTCGAACAGGTATTTCCAACTCACTATTTTATTAAAATTAGCATCATCGGTTTCAAAAGAAAAACCTCTTGGACTAAATCCTCCCGAATCACTTTCTAAAGCAAAAATGTGGTTTTCATGATTTGTTTTCGCTAATTCTTCGTATTTGGCTCCACCTCTTCCTCCATTTTCTTCATTCATAAAAAGTACTACACGAATAGTATTTTTAGGTTTGTATCCAATATTTTTTAGGATTTTTAAGACTTCCATACTTTGAACTACTCCTGCTCCATCATCATGCGAACCATCGGCTAAATCCCAAGAATCTAAATGTCCGCCAACAATCATAATCTTTTCCGGATGCTCGCTGCCTTTTATTTCTCCAATGACATTATAAGACAAAACATCTTCCATTTGCTTACAGGATTGTTTAAAATAAAATTGCAGTTTTGGATTCTCTTTTAATGTTTTACTCAATAATTCAGCCCCATTTGTACTAATTGCAGCAGTCGGAATATAATCTGATTTTGGAAGATCACCATAACTTTGAGTTCCAGTATGTGGAAAATCATCCAGTCGTAAATTCATAGAGCGAACAATAGTTCCTACAGCTCCATACTTTGAAGCTTCCTTCGCACCGGCATATCTTTGGTCAACACAACCTCCATAGGATTTGAATGTTTCAATATTTTCAGGATCCATTGGCCTGTTGAAAAACACAATTTTACCTTTTATTTTATTTCCTAAACTTTCTAATTCTTCCAGACTATGCACCTCAATAACTTCGGCTGTAAGTCCTTTTTTTGGCGTGGCAACAGAACCTCCCAAAGCACAAATTGGCACGTTCATTTTTGTTTTATGATTCAAAATATAAGCCGTTTCTTTTTCACCTCGAACCCATTTTGGAACCATTACTTCTTGAAGATAAACCTTATCTAATCCCAGTGTTTCCAATTGAGATTTAGTATATTGAACTGCTTTTTCGGCATTGGCAGAACCGGATAATCTCGGACCAATATCATTAGACAAATAGTCTAACCAAGTATAACATTTGGCATTAGTTAATGCTGCTTTGTAAATTTCTTTAAACGTTTGCTCGCTATTGGTCTGTGCGAAAACACTAATTCCATTAAAAAATAATACTGCTAAAAATACCGTTTTTCTCATGCTTTATAATTTCTAATTATTTTCTTATTCTGATTTTTTAATTTCCGTTCGTGGACCTATTCCGTTATTATTGAAGGCTTCTATTTGAAAATAATAAGCATCCGACTGGTCTAAACCATTAAAATAATATTCATTTTTTCCGTACACCATAATTGAACCATATAATTTGTCGGGTGATTTTCCAAAATAAATTACATATCCATCAGCCGAAGATTCTTGCTGCCATTTGAACCAAACGTTGCGTCTTTCTCCTTCTTTCTTTGGTTCTGTTCGTAAAGGAACAAAATTATTGACAATTCCCGGAGCAATTCCGCTTCCTTTTCCAAAAATTCTAAACCCGCACAAAGCAAATTTACCTGTTGGCATTTGTATATTTACCATTTTTACATAACGCGCCCGAATTGATTTCTCGAGTTCAATATAATCATGCGGAACGTCTTTGGTATTTTTACTTTTATCCAGCAAAATTTTCCAGTCTTTGTTGTTATCCGAATAATACAAAACATATTTATGTCCAGTTGTAGTTTCCGGTTTTCCCATCAGTTCTACATCTTGATCCGCATAATTAATCTGAATGGCATTGATGGTACTTTTTTCTCCTAAATCAGAAATAATATATTCTCCTTTTGCTCCTGACTTCGCAGACCAATAGGTTTTTATATCTTCATTTACGGCATAATTCGGTTGAAAACCACCCAATGTTGAAGACACCTGAACTGGTTTGTTATAATTCAACAGCATCCAACCTGAGAAATTTTGATTCAAATGATCTTTCTTTTGCGAAGGCAAAAAAGTTGGATAATCTCCATAAGCAGTATTCGAATATAAAATCCCATCTTTGTCAAAACCAGCCGGCCAAATTCCTAAACGTCGTTCAAAATTATTTTTGGTACAAATAGAAATACTGGACACGTGCCAATAATCGGCATTCGCATCTTCATATGTGGCGCCATGTCCCGCTCCTCTGGCAAAACCTCCGGGTTTATACGAAAACGGATTATGAGATTGGTATTCAAACGGTCCTAACGGATTTGAACTGATGTAAACACCATCGCCATAACCACTAAATTCGGTTCCAGGTCCGCCGTATTGCAGGTAATATTTATTTTTATGTTTGGTCACAAAAGCCCCTTCCATAAAAGGTTGTAAAAAAGTATTGTCATTGTTTTCCCCAAATCGTTCCCAACCGTGCTCGTGGTCGTTCAAAGTAATCAACGGAATCACTTCGCCTTCCGGTTGAAACGTTTTTCGGTTTAATTTAACGCCGTAAATAGGATATAAATTACTGGAACCGTAATATTCATAAACTTCATCTTTTTCTTTGTCCCAAAAAATTTGCGGATCCCAAGCACCAGCTTCTGATTTATGAACCAGTTCTTTCCAATTGTCTTTGGCTGGATTCGTACTCATCCAGATTGGAAATTCTTTAGTATGCGTGGAGCCTACCACCAGCAAAGTATCATTTACAAATGACAATGATGGCGCACACAATTCATCGTATACTTTATGTTCCGGTCTGAGGAATTTTCGAGAAATAAATTTCCAATCGAGCATATCTTTACTATGCCAATATCCCCATTGATTGGTAGAAAACAAATAATATTCCCCTTTAAAAAAAGTAATGACGGGATCAGCAGTGGCACGGTGTTTTCCCTGAGTAACGAAATTTGGAATGGGGCAATACCCGTAATCAATATTGATGGGATTGCAATAGGTTTTTTGTTGTGCATTTGCAGTCAAAAAAAAGCAAATAACAAGACTGAATAGAATGTTCTTGATGGTTTTCATTTTAATATTTGGGTTTTATTACTTTGAATTTTTACCAAAAGAGAACAACCTACTCTAAAAAAAATCCTGCAAGTTTTGAAACACTTGCAGGATATGATTTAATTATTTAATCGGTTCAAAGCTTATCGCTGTTCCTCCACCTGGTGCCAAATTCAAATTGATTTTTGATTTATTTGTAACCACTATCGTTCTTATTTTGTAAGCGATAGGATTTTTTTGCCAATCGGCATCTTTTGCATCTTCATAAACAATGGCTTTGTATTTTTGGCCTTTTGTTAAAAAGTCTAATTTTATTTCTGATTTTCTGGCGTTTTCATCAGTGATAGCGCCAAGGAACCAAGATTGTTTTCCTTTTGCTTTTCTGGCAATCGTCAAGAAATCTCCCGGCTCTGCTTGAAGCACTTTGGAATCATCCCAATCAACCGCAACGTCTTTGATAAATTGAAAGGCATCTGGATATTTCTCATAATTTTCTAATAAATCTGCCGCCATTTGAATAGGAGAATACATTGTCACGTACAAAGCCAATTGTTTGGCTAACGTCGTGTGAACTTGCTCCGTTTTATTTTTATCATAATAGCTCATTTTGATTTCAAAAATTCCCGGTGTATAATCCATTGGGCCTCCCAATAATCTTGTGAATGGCAAAATCGTTTCGTGCATTGGCGGATTTCCAACACTCCATGCGTTGAATTCATTACCACGAGCAGCTTCGGCAGCAACATAATTTGGATACGTTCTGCTGTAACCTGTTGGTCTTGAAGATTCGTGAGAATTCAACATCAGTTTGTTATCTGCAAATCGTCTGGCAACAAAATTAAAATGATTCACCATCGATTGCCCGTCATGAAATTCACCACGCGGAATTATTTTGCCAACATAACCTGTTTTTGCAGCAGGATAATTGTACTTTTTCATTAATTCTAAAGCGCGGTCTAAATGTCTTTCATAATTACCCACTGAACCCGATGTTTCATGATGCATAATCATTTTGACATTTTTTTCTTTGGCGTAAGCCGAAATTACAGCCAAATCAAAATCCGGATACGGTGTTGTGAAATCAAAAACATCTTCTTTCCAGTTGCCTGACCAATCTTCCCAACCTACATTCCAACCTTCAACTAAAACGCCATCAAAGCCATTTTTGGCAGCAAAATCAATATAACGTTTCGTGTTTTCTGTAGTGGCGCCATGTCGTCCTGATGATTCTAATTTGGTTCCAAAGTTCGTCGCATTTTGTGATCCGGCATAATCCCAAGTTGATTTACCAACGTGCATTTCCCACCAAATCCCCACATATTTCATAGGTTTAATCCAAGACGTATCATCAATTTTTGAAGGTTCGTTTAAGTTCAAAATCATTCTGGAACCTACAATATCTCTGGCGTCATCGCTTACCATTATCGTTCTCCAAGGTGAAACGCAAGGCGCTTGCAAATAAGCTTTATCTCCAATCGCGTTTGGAACTAATTGTGCTTTGAGTTTGTAATTGGTCACATCGGCATTCAAATGCATTACCGGATAATTCACAACCGCTGCTTCAAAAATATTAAGATAAACTCCAGATGGTGATTTCATCATCAAAGGCGTTTGAACCATGTATTTTCCCGGAATCGATTTTACTCCAATTCCGTTATTCATGTTTATTTTTGAATTATCAATTTCAGATAATTTCGTTTCGTTGTACTCGTATTCGTTGCTGTCAAAATCTCCAGGAAGCCAAAAAACTTTGTTATTTTCAGTCAAATTAAATTGAGTAACCTCATCAGAAATAATGAAATAATTTAGTTCAGCCTGTCTTGGAAAATCATATCGAAAAGCCACACCTTCATCAAAAACTCTAAAAATGATATTCATTTTAACTTTAGATTCTTTGCTGATTAGCGACACCGTCAATTCATTGTAATGATTTACAATCGATGCTTGTTCGCCTAAAACAGGTTTCCAAGACTCGTTGAAAGTAGCCGTTTTTGAATCCAATATTTCAAAATTGGCATCTAAAGCCGGTTTTTCCTTTAATTTTATTCCTAAAGCACTTTCCAGAACAACTGCTTTATTTTTATAGTTTACGGAATAAACGGGTTGTCCGTTGCTTGCCAATTTGAAGTTTACGGCAATTTTACCGGAAGGCGACTGAACACTTTGAGCGCTCAATATACTTAAGGTAAAAAGGAATAAAAGAGAAAATAAATGTTTCATTTGGTTTGGTTTTTTTAATGGACGAATATAGTTAAAATCTATATTTTATTAAGCCTCAAGCGCCACAAATATTCGTTTTTTTGTTAAAAAACCCTTCAGTATTTAACTGAAGGGTTTCACCAAATAAACTAACCAAATTTACTTAATCAACTCAAAAGTTACCATCTTGTCTGCATCCGAATTTGTGCCTACAAAAACTTGAAAAGCTCCTGGTTCAGCAATAAATTGCAAATCCGAGTTATAAAATTTTAGTTCTTCAACAGAAATATCAAAAGTCACTGTTTGTTTTTCTCCTTTTTTAAGGGCTATTTTTTGAAAGCCTTTCAGTTCTTTAATTGGTCTGGTAACAGAACCAACCAAGTCTCTGATGTACAATTGTACAACTTCTTTTCCGTCAAAATTTCCGGTATTGGTAACGTCAACGCTAACAGTTACTTTGTCAGTAACAGTCATTTTATCCGAAGATATTTTTAGATTCGAATATTCAAAAGTGGTATAACTCAATCCGAAACCAAAAGGAAATAATGGTTCATTTCTCAAGTCAATATAATTAGATTTGAATTTTTCGAATTTTCCCTCTTTGTTGCCAAGTGGCCTTCCTGTATTTTTTTGACTGTAATAAATAGGCAGCTGTCCTACACTTCTTGGAAAAGTGGCCGTTAATTTTCCCGAAGGATTTTCATCTCCAAATAAAACATCGGCAATAGCAGTTCCCGCTTCACTTCCTGCAAACCAAGCATCTAAAATGGCTGGAACGGTCTCGTTTTCTTGATTTAAAACCAACGGACGTCCATTAAACAAAACCAAAACAACCGGCTTCCCTGTTTTCAATAATTCTTGTAATAAGTCTTTTTGAGCCTGCGGAATTTCTAGATTGGTTCTACTGCTGCTTTCTCCGGACATTTCTGCTGATTCACCAAGTGCTGCAACAATCACATCCGATTGATTGGCTACTTTCAAGGCTTCCGCCAATAATTCAGCCGAAGTTCTATTATCGCGATGCAAGGTTTTCCCGAACATGGTCGCTTTTTCTTCGAAAGTGGCATCATAATCTAAATTGCTTCCTTTGGCGTAAAGTACATTCGTTGCACTTCCGGCTACTTCTTTGATTCCGGCTACTAATGAAATTGATTTTTCCATGTTTGTAGCCACACTCCAAGTTCCTGCCATATTCTCTTTGGCTTCAGCCAATGGACCAATAACAGCAATAGTTCCCGATTTTTTCAAAGGCAACAACTGATTTTGATTTTTTAATAAAACCAATGATTGTGCAGCAATTTTTCTGGCTTCTGCTCTGTGATTATTCGTGAAAATTTCAGTTTTAGCTCTTTTCACATCACAATATTTATACGGATCCTGAAACAATCCTAAATCATATTTGGCATTCAAAATAAGACGAACTGCATTGTCAATTTGTTCGATGCTTACCTTTTTCTCGTCTAATGATTTTTTCAAAGTAGTCAAAAATCCTTCGCCCACCATATCCATTTCAACTCCGGCATTTATTGCCAAAGCCGATACGGTTTGCAAATCGCCCATTCCGTGTTCCGTCATTTCTGGAATCCCAGTAAAATCTGTAACGACAAACCCTTTAAACCCCCATTGTTTTCTCAATACATCGGTCATTAACCATTTGTTTCCAGTTGCAGGAATTCCGTCAATTTCGTTGAAAGAAGCCATTGCCGAACCTACACCTGCATCAACAGCAGCTTTGTAAGGTGGAAAATAATCGTTAAACATCCTGATGTGACTCATATCAACCGTATTGTAATCGCGTCCTGCTTCTGGCGCTCCATACAAAGCAAAATGTTTTACACAGGCTAAAATGGTATTATTTTTTGACAAATCATTTTGTTGGTATCCATTGACCATCGCTTTGGCAATTTGACTTCCCAAAAATGGATCTTCACCCGAACCTTCAGAAACTCTTCCCCAACGCGGGTCACGAGAAATATCAACCATAGGTGAAAAAGTCCAATTAATTCCATCTGCACTCGCTTCCTTTGCAGCAATTTGAGCACTTCTTTCTATCAGTTTCATGTCCCAACTGCAGGATAATCCAAGCGGAATTGGGAATGTAGTTTCATACCCGTGAATGACGTCCATTCCAAAAAGTAATGGAATTTTCAATCGGCTTTTTTCAACAGCAATTCGCTGAACTTCTTTTATTTTCTGAACTGATTTGATGTTGAATAAACCACCTACTTTACCTTCTTCGATATTTTTAGCCACATTAGAACTATTGGCGGCTCCGGTTGTAATATCGCCTGAAGTAGGCAAATTTAACTGTCCGATTTTTTCATCCAAAGTCATTTTAGATAATAACTCGGAGACAAATTCAGTTTTAGGTTTTATTTTAACTGCTTTCTTATTTTCCTTTTTTTGGCTGTAGCCAAGGACTGAAAAACTAAGTAGTACTAGTATTAATTTCGTATTCATTTGTTATTTTTTTATTTGTTGAAACATCCAATCATAAATTTCTTGGTTGTCATATACCCGTGACCAACTGTCGTGATTAGCGTCATCAAAGAGCGTTAATTGAACATTGGCGTTACAGCTTTTTAATTTTTTATAGATTGTAACAGAATAATCGGCATTTACTACATCGTCTAATAAACCATGAAAAATTCGGGTTGGAATATCCTTTATTTTACAATCTTCAATCATTGGAACCCGATCTACAAATCCTGCAATGGGTACTAAAGCCGCGAAGGTTTCAGGATGTGCAAAAGCCAGATTCCATGCTCCCCAACCGCCCATACTAAGGCCTGTAAGATAAATTCTGTTACTGTCGATGTTGTTCTCTTTTTGAATTTTCAGAATCAAACGGTACAATACTTCTTCATTCCAATATTCATTCTCCGGACATTGTGGTGCCAAAACATAGGCATCGAGTTCGTGGGTTTTTAAATATTTAAAAGGTCCGTGAACTTTCACTTTTTCGATATCCGTTCCTTTTTCACCGGAACCGTGAAGGAAAATGATTAAAGGCTTTTTTTCTTTGGCATTTGCCGGAATATGTAAAGCGTACCCTAATTCGTATTTCTGAACGATTTCGGTTTTTATTTTTCCGTTTACATCACTTTGTCCAAAAGAAACAATAGAAAATAATAGCGTGATTACTGCTAACTTACATTTCATCTGATTTTTATTTTAAAATCCATATTGAGTGGATGAAAAACCTAATGTTTTTAAGCCCACTTTTACTTCTGGTGCCTGCATAAACAGTTTCCAAATTAATCCAGTACGATGGTTCTCAATCATAGGAACAATTGTTCCTTGATCAATGGCTAAATAACGTGGCGTTACCCAATTATAATGCGGTGAAAAGGCATCATACGGTCCGGCAACTCCCACTAAAGTGCTCTTTTTTTCATCGTATAAATAATGTAAAAATTTCATGCTTTCCGCAGGTGTAAACGGGAAAGAAGACAAAGCTGCCGTTGGCGAAATTACTCCAGTATCATTCAAGGGTTGGTGTGCTGTATATCCGGTGCTACCATCCGTATTTCTGGTATAACTTGCTGTAAGTCCCCAACATTTATCAGAATAACCCGTCCATTGTTTTGGATTGGCAATACAGTATTTATTGATGATTTTAGAATGGTTTTGTGTCAATGTCCAATAATTAGCATACGCATCCGTTAATCCACGAGGATCCATTCCCAAATATGAATATTGGGACCAAAACAAAGGACCAACATTTCCTGTAGCACCATTATAATTTAAAACTACCGGCAATCCATATTGAGAACTTCCGTTTACAATAGCTCCGTTACGAGCCCAAGCTTCATGATAAGCAGTGGCAGGTATTGGATGTGTTGGCGAAGCAGCTCCCAAAACATAAGTAATTAAACATTCGTTGTAACCTTCTAATTTGAAATTCATTTCCCAACCATAGTTTGGTGACCAATGCCAGTACATCGCGTTTTCTCCTTTGGTGTACCAATCCCATTCTACGCCTTTCCATAAATCATCTGCTTTGGCAGCGAGTGCTTTCTCTGTTGTATTTCCGTTTTTAAAATATTCTCTAACCGTTAATAATCCTTGACATAAAAAGGAAGTTTCAACGATATCACCACCATTATCTTTTGTTCCAAAAGGAATTACTTTACCCGTTGTACCGTTTATCCAATGAGACCATGCGCCATGAAATCGATCTGCATTTTCCAAAAAAGTCAATGCTGTTGTAAGACGAGAAACAGCTTCTGTTCTAGAAACAAAACCTCGTTCTACACCTACAACAAGTGTCATTAACCCAAATCCGGAACCTCCAGTTGTAATAACATTAGCTTCAAAACCAGGATCATCAGTAAGGTAGCGTTCTCTGGCTAATTTAGAATTGGTTTCTGCATATTCCCAGAAATATTTGATAGCATCTTTTTGAACTTGATCTAACACTTCGGCATCCGTTAAAGGAACTACAGGTGTTGTTGGAGTTGTAGGTAATGGCGTACCACTGCCTTTTCCTTCAGGAGATGAGGATGAACAAGATATAAAAAGGTTCAAAAAAATTAGTACGTATAAGTAACTTTTCATTTTTTATAAAATAAAGGCATTAATAATTAAAAAACACACCTGATTTTCAGAAAACCAGGTGTGTAAAAGAACCTTCTATCTGTTATCTTTTTCTAATTTATATAAAGCAACAACTTCATTATCAGAAAGCGCCGCATTATAAATTCTAAACTCATCCATCATACCTGTATAATTCAACATCCAACCATCTGGAGCGCCCCATGGAGCACCTAAATGTTGTTGATATCCTCCAATAATGAATTTTGAAACATTCGAATTAGCCAAGTCTCCATACCCAACTCCACCGGCAAGAGGATCACTTGCGTATCTCTTACTTATAGATGTAGGTAAATCAAGTTTTTGTCCATCAATGTACATACTGTAAGTAGAACTGGCTCCGCTATAAGTCCATACTATATGTTTCCATGTTCCAAACATATTCTTCAAAAGATTATCACCTGTATGTTCTATAAACTGACCTGACCATGCAATACTTGGAGTTACATCTTTTTGAACGTGATTTTTCATTAACATTGTTGTTGCCGGACCTGTACCTTCAACCAAAGAGAAAATATTCCCCCAAAAATCGGTTGTTTTTGGCAACATAAATAATGATTGTGCACCTCCTGTGTGCGGATTTGTATTAATCCACATAGAAACTGTAATGCTTTTTACATCAACCAAAGCATTTCCTACTGTACTGTATTCAATAAAAGAACTTGCTGATCCTTTATAAGCCAAGCCTTTGATTCCGTTTCCATAAGTTACATTAGTTCCTACTCCGCCGGTTATTCCGTTTTTTGAATCTGAAATATTATCTTCAAAACTGAATTTGGTAATTAAATTAGCGGCCGCAACATCATCTGAACTTTCATATCCACCAATTGCTTCATAAGCAATTGGGGCATTAACTTTATCTATACTGTCCTCGTTACAGCTCACAAAAAATTGTGAAACCAAAACAGAAGCAAATAAGAAAATATATTTATTTTTTTTCATTTTTACTGTTTTTTAAAAATTAATACCCAGGATTTTGTGTTGATAATCCACCTGTTTGTGCAATGAAAGCTTGTGGTAATGGAAACAATTCATGTTTACCGGTAACAAATGTTTTTCCGTCAACGGCAAAAGCAGCTTGAGCTTGACCTGTTCTAACTAAATCAAAGAATCTATCATGTTCCATTGCCATTTCAACTCTTCTTTCTTTCCAGATTGCAGTTCTCACATCACCTTGTAAAACAGCAGTTGTGTTTGCTAATCCCGCTCTTGTTCTAATTTGGTTCAACAAAGGAATTGCCTCAGTAGTTTGTCCTAATTCATTTAATGCTTCGGCTTTCATCAATAATACTTCAGCATATCTCAAATATTTGATGTTTGTATCGGTTTCCCAACCATCTGTAAAAGCAGAAGAATACGCTTTATAATTGTATCTCGGATTTTCTACCGTTAATGGCACTACTCTACCATCGTATAATGTAGTACCAGCAAAAATGATAGTTGCCTCTTTTCGAACATCACCTTCTTCATAAGCGTTTACTAAACTTACAGATGGTGTATTGAAACCCCAACCCCAACCACCGGCACGACGAGCACCTTGTGTATTAGAATATCCTGAGATTCCTTTGGCCGGAACAGAACCTGTACCTTGAATTTCAAAAATAGATTCAGCGTCATTTTCTCCGGCTAATCTATACATAGAAGCATAATCTGAAACAATAGAATATCCTGTAACCAAATTACAGTTGTCTACTACTTTTTGCCAATTTTCTTGGTATAAATTTATTTTTGCCAACAAAGCATAAGCAGCACCTTTTGAAGCTCTTCCTCTTTCAGAAGCTGGATATGCTGATTTGTTTGGTAAAGCTGCAATAGCATCATTCAAATCATTTTCGATGTAAGCATATACTTCTTCGCTTGATTTACGGGTTAATTGCATCACTCTGTCTTCTTCAGAAGATGGATTTGGCAAATGATCAATAATTGGAACCCCTCCATAGGTTTTTACCAAAGTAAAATACATAAAAGCTCTCAAGAATTTAGCTTCTCCCAATAATCGTGCACGCAAAGCCGGATCTGCTTTGTCTAATTGCGGGATAATACTTAACGCTTGATTGCATCTGTTAATTCCTTCGTAATTAGCGGCAAAAATCTCACTTGTAGACGGCGTTGAAGCATTATAAGTCAAGGCATCCATTAAATCTTTATCGGAACCGGTATCTCCAGGAGATGAACCTTTATCTGCATCATCAGAAGCAATGCTTGACAACCCAATCCAAGAAAAAGAAGTCATGTTCCAATCTAAAAATTTACTATAGATTGCAGTTACAAAAGTGGCTGCTCCTGCATCATTATTGAATAATTCAATATCTTTTGTAGAAATAGATTCCGTTTGGTCTACATCTAAATAATCGTTTGAACATCCTGAGAAAAAGTAGGCGGATAGCGCAAACATTGATATATATATCTTTTTCATTGTATTAAAATTTTAAATTAGCTCCGATAACGAATGATCTTAATGTTGGGTATGCATCCAACTCAATACCTTGAGTTCCATAAGGATCTCCATTACCATTTAATTCTGGTGAAAAACCGGAGAATTTTTGAGTAATAAATGGGTTTATAGCGTTCACATATATTCTGCAAGAATTTAAAAACTCCCCTTTCAAAGTAATTTTGTATCCTAACGTAATATTGTTGATTCTAAAGAAATCACCTGATTCTAAATAATAAGTAGAAGCTGCTGGAACCAAATTGAACGGAGCCGGGTTTGAAGCCGTTGTGTTATTTACTGTCCAAAAATTTGTTGCCAATGATTCTTCTATATTTTCTCCTGTAAAACGTTGTGCTTTTTTACCATTGTACACTTTTGCTCCAGAAGTACCGTATCCGTCTACTGAAAAATCAATGTTTTTATAGTTTAATCCTAAACTAACTCCATAAGTAGAAGTTGGTAAAATAGACCCCACATACTTTTTATCTTTATTTTCATCCAAAGCATCTTGAGTCACTTTGGTACCTGTTGCTGTATAATATAACATTTTACCATTTGTAGCATCAAAACCAGCATATTCATATAAGTAGAAACTACCTAATGGTCTGCCAATAGATGTATTGTCTAATAATTTTGTCCACTGTCCATTTGATAAATCTCCTCCGTGAATTGGAGCCAATGTAGCATCTTTCAGACCGGTAAGTTCATTTTTGTTGTTAGAATAATTTCCTCCAACCCAGTAACTCAAATTATCTGTCAGTTTATCATCCCAACGCAAAGCAATCTCATATCCTTTATTAGAAACTTCTCCAACGTGTGCTGGTGAAGAATTGCTGATACCAGAAGTGATATATGGTCTTGTGTTCAAAATAACATTTGTTGTTGTTTTATCATACACATCAAACGATCCTTTCAATCTGTTGTTCAATAACTTCAGATTGACTTCCATGTGCCTTTATCTGGCTGATATCTTCAGGTCTAAACATAGCAGCGAATTAGTGTTTTTTAAATTTAAAAAATTGATCGGAGAAAACCGGTCATATCAAGGCTTCTGATCAAAAAGTTATAAACCTATTTTTTAACAACATTTCGAGTGGTATTATTTTGTAATATCTAGTTGCTCAGTGAATTAAATGTTAGTTTGTAACTGTATTTTCTTATCTGTCTCTGGGTTTCCCAAAATACTCCTGATTTTGTTAGTGTACTGAAGTTCTTTTTTAGATGTTGAACCCCGTGGAATTGGTTTTGAAACCCAAGAAATTGAGATACTTTTGAGGCTTTAGTTAAAACAATTGTGATGAGCCAATTTCCCTGGGGAAGCGATAAAAGATACAACGATTTTTCAAGTCATTTTCGAAAGAAATTTAATGGTAGGGTTCAAAAAATTTCGATTGATGCCGGATTTACATGCCCCAATCGCGATGGGTTGAAAAGTACGGGTGGCTGTTCGTATTGCAATAACCAGACTTTTTCGCCCGGGTATTGCGACCTGAAGAAAAGTGTTTCGCTTCAACTCGTAGAAGGGATTGCATTCTTTTCCAGAAAGTATAAATCGATGCAGTATCTGGCTTATTTTCAATCGTACAGCAATACCTATGCTCCGCTCGAAAAGCTGAAGTCGCTTTATGAGGAAGCATTGGCTCATCCCGAAGTAATTGGGTTGGTGATTGCCACGCGTCCCGATTGTGTTACTCCTGAAATATTGGATTACCTTCAGATTTTGTCTGAAAAGTATTATATCATGGTTGAATTTGGGATTGAATCGCACCGGAATTCGCGCCTCGAACGATTA
>ERZ1034363.1173-NODE-1173-length-15520-cov-2.846209_pt1 | contig 15520 bp, 11 predicted proteins | sample MGYA00520616_ERZ1034363 | MGnify/ENA primary metagenome ERZ1034363 (study PRJEB33736, sample SAMEA104284506) | Azolla filiculoides | biome: Urban; feature: Water surface; material: Ditch water | place: Netherlands | collected 2015-10-28 | depth 0-0.1 m ...
CCGTGGAAAAGGCCATGCAGCTGGGCGCCAAGGTCATCACCGTGTCCGACTCCAGCGGCACCATCGTGGACGAAGACGGCTTCACGACCGAGAAACTGGCCATCCTGATGGACGTGAAGAACCACCACTACGGCCGGGTGAGCGACTACGCTGCCCGCACCGGCGTGAAGTTCGAAGCCGGCGTACGCCCCTGGCATGTCAAGGTGGACGTGGCCCTGCCCTGCGCCACGCAGAACGAACTGGACGCCAACGACGCGGCCCTCCTCATCCAGAACGGCGTGCTCTGCGTGGCTGAAGGCGCCAACATGCCCTCGACCATCGAGGCGGCCAAGGCCTTCGAGGCGGCTGGCGTGCTCTACGCGCCTGGCAAGGCCAGCAACGCGGGTGGTGTGGCCACCTCGGGCCTGGAAATGAGCCAGAACGCCATGCGCCTGAGCTGGACCCGCGACGAGGTCGATGCCCGCCTGCTGCAGATCATGCAGGGCATCCACGCCGCCTGCCTGCAGTATGGCAAGCGCGCCGATGGCAGCGTGAGCTACATCGACGGCGCCAACGTGGCCGGCTTCGTGAAGGTCGCCGACGCGATGATGGCCCAGGGCGTCGTCTGACCCACACCCGGCAGCGCCCCCGTGCCATTGGCACGCTGCGGGCGCTGACCTTGGCCGCCCCACCCAGCGCAGGGAGGTGAAGATCCACGCACCAAGTGACGCGGCACCCCCCTGCGCTGCGCGTGGGCGGTTCGCTGTCGCCACATCACGCCAGACTCCGCCATACAGGGCAAACCCGTAGGGATCTGGTAGGCTCAGAACGATGTCTTCCCTGTCCCCTGCCGCGACGCCTGCGTCCGCGTCCGCCATGTCCCCCGTCCTGATCGTGCTGCTGCTGTCGCTGCTGCTCGGGCTGCAGCCCATCACCACCGACCTGTACCTGCCCGCCCTGCCGGCGCTGACCGAAGGCTTTGGCGCGGCCATGTCGCAGGCGCAGCTGACGCTGACGGCGCTGCTGCTGGCGTTCGGCCTTTCACAGCTGGTCTGGGGCCCGCTGTCCGACCGTTTTGGCCGGCGCCCGGTGCTGCTGGGGGGGCTGCTGGCCTATGTGGTGGCCTCGGTGGGCAGTGCGCTGGCGCCATCCATGGAACTGCTGATCGTCTGGCGCATCGTGCAGGGCACGGCAATGGGCGCGGGGGTGATGTGCGCGCGTGCCGTGGTGCGCGACCTGTACCCGCCGGTGGAGGGCGCGCGGGTGATGTCCAGGGCGCTCACCGGTCTTGGGGTGATTGCCTGCGCCAGTGCCCCGCTGGGCGGGCTGCTGTCCGACCTGTTTGGCTGGCGGGCCACCTTGCTGGCCGTGGCGGTGTTTGGCGCGGCGGCGCTGGCCATGATCGCGCTGCGGTTTGATGAAACCGTGCCGCCGGCACAGCGGCAGGCCCTGCACCCGATGACGCTGGCGCGCAACTGGGTACAGATCCTGCGGCACCCGACTTTTCTGGCCTTCTCGGCGCTGACGATTGCGTCTTACGGTGGGCTGTTCACCTTTCTGGCGACCTCGTCCTTTGTCTTCATCCAGGTGCTGGGCCTGACCAAGACGCAGTACGGCCTGCTGATGTTTTCGATGTCTGCGTCCTACATCGTGGGTACCTTCATGTGCCGCCGCCTGCTGGTACGCTTTGGCGTGCGGCGCACCGTGGCGCTGGCCGGCGGCCTGACGCTGACCGGCGGCACGCTGATGGCGCTGCTGGCCCTGCTGGGCTCCCAAAGCCCCTGGTACGGCGCCTGGGCCATCGTGGGACCGTATTACCTCTTCATGCTGGGCCACGGCGTGCACCAGCCCTGCGGGCAGAGCGGCGCGGTCGGCCCGTTCCCACAGGCGGCCGGTACGGCCTCGGCGCTGAACGGTTTCCTGATGATGATCGCCGCCTTCTTCATGGGAGGCTGGCTGGGCACGCACATGGACGGCACGGTGTTCCCGATGGTCTATGGCGTGTGGTTCTGGAGCGCGCTGATCGCGCTGTCGGCCTGGACGCTGGTCCAGCAACACGGGCAGACACCCGCGCACTGAGATGACGGCCCCCGCCCTGCCCCCAAGTGCCGGCGCGATCTGCCTGGCCGGCCCGACCGCCTCCGGCAAGACGGCGGCGGCCCTGGCGATTGCGCAACGGTACGACGTGGAGATCATCAGCGTGGATTCGGCGCTGGTGTACCGCGGCATGGACATCGGCACCGCCAAGCCCTCGCCCGACGAACTGGCCCAGGTGCCGCACCACCTGATCGACACCACCGACCCGCGGGACGCCTACAGCGCCGCCGAGTTCGTGCGCGATGCGCAGCGGCTCATCGGCGAGATCACGGCGCGCGGCCGCACGCCGCTGCTGGTGGGCGGCACCATGCTGTATTTCAAGGCGCTGATGCAGGGCCTGAACGACATGCCGCCGGCCGACGCCGCCATCCGCGCCGTGCTGGACGCCGAAGCGACCGAGAAAGGCTGGCCGGCGCTGCACGCCGAGCTGGCCCGGGTGGACCCGGTCACCGCCGCGCGCCTGCCGCCTGGTGACACGCAGCGCATCCACCGTGCGCTGGAGGTGCAGCGCATCACCGGGCGGCCCCTGTCATCGTTCCACACAAAGAAAACAATAGCAGACAATGACCATTCCACGCTGGGATGGCCATTGATTTCACTTGAACCAGTCGATCGGGCCTGGCTGCACGCGCGGATTGCCCAGCGTTTCGACGCCATGCTGGCCGGCGGCTTCCTGGGCGAGGTAGCGCGCCTGCGCGCACGCGGCGACCTGACGCCCGGGCTGCCTTCCATGCGCTGCGTGGGCTACCGCCAGGCCTGGGAGCTGCTGGACGAACAGCAACAGGCCGCACCAGGCACGCCATTCCCGATGGACCGGTTGCGCGACCTGGGCATCTTCGCCACACGCCAGCTGGCCAAGCGGCAGATCACCTGGCTGCGGTCCATGCAGGCCCGCCAGATCGTCGCCTGCGACCAGCCCGAGGCTCTGGAGCAGGTGCTGAGGCTGGTGGACCGGCAGCTGGCCCGGAGCCCCACCCCGTGAGCCTCGTCGTCACCCGCCTGGCCAAGCGCTACGGGCCGGCGACTGTGTTCGCCAATGTGTCGCTGGCGGTGGCGCCGGGCGAGTTTGTGGCCATCGTCGGCGAATCGGGTGTGGGCAAGTCCACGCTGCTGAACTGCATGGCCGCGCTGGACGACTGGAGCGAGGGCTCGGTCGCACTGGACGGCGTGGACCTGGGTGCCCTGAACGAAGACCAGCGCGCCCTGTGGCGGCGCCAGGCGGTGGGTTTTGTGTTCCAGGCCTTTCATGTGCTGCCGCATCTGGACGTGGCGCAGAACGTGGCCCTGCCGCTGATGCTGCTGGGCCAGATGGACGACGCCCGCGTGGCTGCGATGCTGGACGCGGTGGGGCTGGCGGGTCTGGGCGCACGGCTGCCGCAGCAGCTCAGCGGCGGCCAGCTGCAGCGCGTGGCGATTGCCCGCGCGCTGATTCACCGCCCCGCCCTGCTGCTGGCCGACGAGCCCACCGGCAACCTGGACCCGGGCACCGCCCAGCGCATCATGGACGTGCTGGTGCAGCAGGTGCGCGCGCACGGCACCTCGGTGGTGCTGGTCACGCATTCAGAGGCGGCCGCCGCGCGCGCCGACCGCGTGCTGCACCTGACGGCCGACGGCATCCGCGCCTGAACGGCGGGCGGCAGTCTCGCGCCCACTGAACACATCTGACCCAAACCAGAACCCCAGGAAAACCCGGGGTTATTTACTCATTGCTCAGACAATCATTGTCTAAGCAATTAAATTACTGCCCCATGAGCCAATCCGATGCCGCGCCACCGGCTTTCTACATTCCCGGCCAATACCGCCCGGACCAGAGCGTCGGCTACCTGATGCGCCAGGTGCTGGCGTCCGTGTTGAGCCACGCCGACACGCAATTGGCCACCCATGACCTGACCTACGTGCAGTGGCTGCCGCTGTACAAGCTGGTGATGAACGAAGGCAACACGGTGGTCGGCCTCTCGCGGGATCTGGGCATCGACCCCGGCGCCATGACCCGCTCGCTGGACCGGCTGGAGGCCAAGGGCCTGGTGCGCCGGGAGCGCTCCACCGAAGACCGCCGTGTGGTGCTCCTGACGCTGACCGACGAAGGCCGCAAGGTGGCGCAGGAAGTGCCCACCGTGCTGGCCGGCGTGCTGAACGGGCACCTGCGCGGCTTCAGCGAAGACGAATGGAAGCTGCTGCTGCAGTTTCTCACCCGCATGCTGGCCAACGGCGAGGCCATGCGCCAGCCGCCGGCCCCCTGAACCGGACCTCTGGATGAATCAAGCAACCCGCCCCCTGATGCTGGCCGCCGCCCTGTCTGCCGCTGCCCTGCTGACCGCCTGCGCCACGCCCGGCGCCAGCCACACCCCGCTGGCGCCCCGGACACCGGCTGCGCTCGGCCTGTCCGACGCGGCTTCGATGCCGGTGGCGCCCCGCTGGTGGACCACGCTGGGCGACGCGCAGCTCACCCGGCTGGTCGATCAGGCCCTGCAGGCACAACCCAGCCTGGCCGTGGCCCGCGCCCGCGTGGACCGCGCCCGTGCGCTGGCCGACCTGACGCAGGCCGCCAGCGGCCCGCAGGCCGTGCTCAGCGCCGAGGTCACCCGCCAGCGTTACAGCGAGAACAGCCTGGTGCCCAAGCCGATTGCGGGCAGCACCCGGGACAGCGGCACCCTGCAGGCGGGCTTGAGCTGGTCACCCGACTTCTTCGGCCAGCACGCGGCCGAACTGGCCGCCGCGCTGGGCCAGGCCCGCGCCGCCCAGGCCGATGCCGCCGCTGCGGCCACCACGCTGACGGCGCAAGTCAGCCGCAGCTACGTGGCACTGGCCCGCCTGCTGGCACAGCGCGAAGTCGCCACGCGCACGCTGGCGCAGCGCACCGAAATCCGCGACCTGACCCGTCAGCGCGAGGCGGCTGGCCTGGACACCCGGGTCGAACTGACCCAGGCCGAAGGCGCGCTGCCGGATGCGCGCGTGCAGATCGAGGCGCTGGACGAGCAGATCACGCTGGCCCGCCACCAGATCGCCGTGCTGTGCGGCCAGGCCCCCGGCGCCCTGGAAACCCTGTCACCCCGCCTGGGCCAGCTCACGCTCGCGGCAGTACCGCCCACCGTGGGCGCGGACCTGCTGGGGCGCCGGCCCGACGTGGTGGCCGCGCGCTGGCGCGTGGAGGCCGGCACGCAGGACGTGGCGGTGGCGCGCACCCAGTTCTACCCCAACATCAATCTCACAGCCTTTGTCGGGCTGAACGCCATCGGCCTGGACCAGATCGTCCAGGCCGGCAGCCGGCAGTTGGGCGTGACGCCCGCGCTGCACCTGCCGCTATTTGACGGGGGCCGCCTGCGCGCCCAGCTGGGCGGCCGACAGGCCGACCTGGACGGCGCCATTGCGCAGTACAACGGCGTGCTGCTGGACGCGACCCGCGAGGCCCGTGACGCCCTCAGTTCCGGGCAATCGCTGGCGCGACAGGCGCATGACCAGGCCAGTGCCCTGGCCAGCGCGCAGGACGCCCACGCGCTGGCGCAGCAACGCTACCGTGCCGGCCTGGGCAGCTACCTGGTGGTGCTGGCCGCCGAGAGCCAGCTGCTGGCGCAGCGGCGCGCGGCCGTGAACCTGCAGGCCCGCCAGCTGGACAACCACGTCGCCCTCATGAAAGCCCTGGGCGGCGGCTGGACCGACGACACCGCAGCCCCGACCGGGCAGCCCACACCCCACGCCGCCGCGCGCTGAAAAGCCCGCACCGCCGCCACCCGCCCCCGAATCCGAAAGCCCCTTGCCATGCGCGAACTGACCGTTTCCGAAAAAGCCACCGCCCGCCGCCGCGGCCTGACCCTGATTGCCGCTGCCGTGGCGCTGGCCGGCGTCGCCTGGGGCGGCTGGCACTGGTTCAATGGCCGCCACTTCCAGAGCACCGACAACGCCTACGTGGCTGGCAACGTGGTGCAGATCACGCCGCAGGTCGGCGGCACCGTGGTGGCCATCCACGCCGACGACACCGACTTCGTGCGCGCCGGCCAGCCGCTGGTGACGCTGGACGCCGCCGATGCCCGCGTCGCCCTCGAACAGGCCGAAGCCCAGCTGGGCCAGACTGTGCGCGAGGTGCGCATTCTGTACGCCAACAACGGCACGCTGAAAGCCCAGGTCAGCACGCGCGAAGCCGACATGGCACGCATCCAGTCCGAGCTGGCCCGCGCGCAGGACGACGTCAACCGCCGGGCCCCGCTGGTGGCGGGCGGCGCGGTTGGCAAGGAGGAGTTCCAGCATGCCAATGCCCAGCTGACCAGTGCGAAGAGCGCGGTGGCCGCAGCCCAATCTGCGGTTGTGGCTGCGCGTGAACAACTCGCGGCCAGCCAGACCCAGACCGAGGGCACCACGGTGGCGCAGCACCCCAACGTGCAGCGCGCCGCCGCCCGTGTGCGCGAGGCCCATCTGGCGCTGCAGCGGGTGAACCTGGTCGCCCCCATGGACGGCACCATTGCCAAGCGCGGCGTGCAGATCGGTCAGCGCATCCAGGCCGGCGCCCCGCTGATGGCGCTGGTGGCCATGAACCAGCTCTGGGTGGATGCCAACTTCAAGGAAGGCCAGCTGCAGAACCTGCGCATCGGCCAGCCGGTGGCGCTGGAAGCCGACGTGTACGGCAAGAAGGTCACCTTCCACGGCCAGGTCGCGGGCCTGGGCGCCGGCACGGGCGCGGCCTTCGCGCTGCTGCCGGCGCAAAACGCCACAGGCAACTGGATCAAGGTGGTGCAGCGCGTGCCAGTGCGTATCACGCTGGATGCGAAGGAGCTGGCCGCGCACCCGCTGCGCGTGGGCCTGTCGATGGAGGTCACCGTGGACACCGCCGACCAGAGCGGCAAGACCCTGGCCGACGCGCCGCGCAGTGCGCCAGCAGCCGCCACCGCCGTGTTCGAGGCCCAGGCGCGCGCCGCGGACGCCGAAGTGCAGCGCGTGCTGGCCGCAAGCCTGGGCGGCCGGGTCGCCGCCGCCAGCGCGGTGCCGGCAGCGCATTGAACGGCAGGACGCACGCCGCATGACCGCCGCTCCACCCGCTGCCCCACCCGCGACCTTGCTCCCCCTGCATGGCGTCGCCCTGCTGCTGGGCACGCTGTCGCTGTCGCTGGCGACCTTCATGAACGTGCTGGACTCGTCGATTGCCAACGTGTCCATTCCGGCCATTGCCGGTGACCTGGGCGTGAGCCCCGGCCAGGGCACCTGGGTCATCACCAGCTTTGGCGTGGCCAACGCGATCTCGGTGCCGCTGACCGGCTGGCTCACCCAGCGTTTCGGCGCGGTGCGCCTGTTTACGCTGAGCGTGCTGCTGTTCGTGCTGACCTCGTGGCTGTGCGGCTTTGCCACCTCGCTGGAGATGCTGATCGTCGGCCGGGTGCTGCAGGGGCTGGTGGCCGGGCCGATGATTCCGCTGTCGCAGACGCTGCTGCTGTCGAGCTATCCGCGTGCCAAGGCGGGCACGGCGCTGGCCCTGTGGGGCGTGACCACGCTGGTGGCGCCGGTGGTGGGGCCGCTGCTGGGCGGCTGGATCACCGACAACGTCTCCTGGCCCTGGATCTTCTACATCAACGTGCCGATCGGCCTGCTGGCCGCCGCCCTGACCTGGAGCATCTACCGCCACCGCGAGACGCCCACGCGCAAGGCGCCGATCGACACCGTGGGCCTGACCCTGCTGGTGCTGTGGGTCGGCGCGCTGCAGCTGATGCTGGACAAGGGCAAGGAGCTGGACTGGTTTGCGTCCAACGAGATCATCGGCCTGGCCATCGTGGCGGCCGTGGCCTTCGCGGTGTTCGTGGTCTGGGAATTGACCGCCGAGCATCCGGTGGTGGACCTGCGCCTGTTCGGGCGGCGCAACTTTGCCTTCGGTGTGCTGGCGCTGTCAGTGGCTTACGGACTGTTCTTTGGCAACGTGGTGCTGCTGCCGCTGTGGCTGCAGCAGTGGATGGGCTACACCGCCACCAGCGCCGGCATGGCGCTCGCGCCGGTGGGCCTGTTCGCCATTCTTCTGACGCCGCTGGTGGGCAAGAAAGTCGGCGTCTGGGACCCGCGCCGCATGGCCACGGCCGCCTTCATCGTGTTCGCCACCGTGCTGTGGATGCGCTCGCAGTTCACCACCCAGACCGACTTCATGCACATCCTTGTGCCCACGCTGATCCAGGGCGGCGCGATGGCCCTGTTCTTCATCCCGCTGACCACGCTGACGCTGGCCGGGCTGACGCCGGACCGCATCCCGGCCGCCGCCGGCCTGAGCAACTTCGTGCGCATCACGGCAGGGGCCATGGGCACCTCGATTGCCACCACGCTGTGGGAAAGCCGCGCCGCCATGCACCACGCCCACCTCACGGAGCCGCTGGTGCAGGGCCAGGGTACGTTCGCTGCGACGCTGGACGCCCTCCAAGCCGCCGGCCTGAGCACCGCGCAGGCGGTGGCGCAGGTGAACCAGCTCATCAACCAGCAGGCCTTTACCCGCGCGGCGGACGACATCTTCCTGGGCTCGGCCGGCATCTTCCTGGCGCTGATCGGGCTGATCTGGCTGACCCGCCGGCCGCCGCGCATGGGCGGGGCTGTAGATGCCGGCGGGGCGCACTGACGAGGTTCAGCAGGCACCTTTTTCAGGCTCAGGAACGGTTTTCAGATAAAAAACGCCTGTCCCCAGCGTGAAATGGTCATAGTCAGCTATGATTTTTGAACAACTTCCGGCCAGCCCCGAAGCGTTGCGGCGGCACGCGGCGCGCCGCTGGCTTCAGTCACTGGCGCGCAACGCGCGCTGCGCGCCGTTCTGGTGGAGCACCAGCGCCACCACCTTGCCCCCCGCGTCGCGCTCGAACTGCAGTTCGGCCTTGACCACCTCGTAGGCAAAGCGATCCGGCCGGCCGGGCATGGGGAACACCGGCACCCGGGCAAAATTGGCGGACCGCACCGCGAGCTGGCCGGCTTCTGCGCGGACATCCAGCACCAAGTCAGGGTTGAGCCATCGCTTCACTACGTAGCGCCCGGCATAGCTGGCCGCCACCGCGTCCGGCAGGACCGCCAGCGCCGGCGCGCTGGCGGCCAGACGCACCAGCGTCTGCGCACCTCCGCCCTGCGTGACCGTGGCCGAGGCCGGCAGGCCGTTTTCGCGCACGAACTGGTAGGTCAAGCCCTGCCCCAGATCCACGAACCGATCCGGACCCGCCGCCGTGAGGGGGCGAAAGGCCACGCCTGCCGGCCGGCGGTACAGCACGCCGTCCTGCACGACGACGGTGACGGTAGCGCCGAGGCTGGAACGGTAGAGGCCCTCGTAGGGCGCCAGTTGGTCCGTCGTGCGCGCGTAGGACGGCGCCACTACCACGGGGTAGTAGTCGGCAGCCAGGGCGTTGCGCACGCGCCAGGGCTGCGCCTGCCCGTTGCTGGTCAGCAGCACGAAGGCCTCCTGCGTCTGTGGCAGGAGCATCCAGACGGAGCGGTAGCCGCCCGTCCAGCCCTCATGAAAGTAGCTGCGCCGCTCTTTCGGCCCGCGAATCCAGATGCCATAGCCGATCTCGCCAGTGTCGATGCGCCCCAGCGGTGTCAGCAGCCGCTGCACCGCCGGGCCAAGCGGCCCGTCTCCGCCGGCCAGAACCGCCCGGCTGAACAACAGCATGTCGGGCACAGTGGAACGCAGCGCACCCGCACCGGAGAAGGCCTGCATTTCCCATGGCGGGGCCGGCAAGCGCCCGACGAATCCGTCTGCCAGACGCGGCGCCTGATCACCCAGGTACTGCCGCGTGTCATTCATGACCAGCGGCACGGTGATGCGCTCGCGCACCAGTTCGTTCCAGGGCTTGCCATACCGTTCGGACAGAATTTCACCCAACACACCGAAGCCGAGGTTGCTGTAGGCCGCCTCGCACGGCGGTGGCTTGGCCAGTTGCAACGCGGCCAGCGCCGCCCACAACCGGGGCCGGTCATAGCTGCGGTAAGGATTTTCAGGCGCCGAGCCGACCTGAAAATCAGCCGGCAACCGCGGCAGGCACGAACTGTGGGTGACCAGCTGGCGCAGCGTGATTGACCCCGCGGCCGGCGAGCTGAACGCCACCTTGCTCGCGAGCAGATCGCCCAGACGGTCGTCAAGGCGCAGGTCGCCGCGCTCCACAGCCTGCGCCAGCAGCAGGCCGGTAAACACCTTGCTGATGGAGCCAATCTCGAACAGCGGCGGCACACCTGCAGCCGGCGGTGCGACTGCAGCCGTGTCGCCCGCCTGCACCAGTGCAGCGGCGGCCTGTCCCTCACGCCAGACACCCACGGCCGCCTGGCCATGCTGCATCTCGCCCAGCGCCATCCTTCCCATCGCCACCGGGTCGCTGGCCAGGCTCAGGGGCTGCGCCCATGCCGTCGGCCACTGGCTGCAAAGGCCCAGAGCCAGCACCAGCGTGCGAAAAAAAGGCATCTGGATTCGAATTCGAGCAGGCATCCCGCACCCCGTTTGAATGGAAGACCGGATGATGCCAGAGCGCTGGCGCGGGATGTCCGCACCAAAAAAAGCGGCCAGCCTCGCAGCCAGCCGCCCTGACAGGACCCCGTCCGTGCTTACTCGATGGTCAGCCGCTGCGAGCCATTGGCCTGCTTTTTGGGCAGCGTCAGCGTCAGCACGCCGTTGTCGTACTTGGCCTTGGCCTGGGCCGCGTCAATTTCCGCCGGCATCTGGAAGCTGCGCGACACGGCGCCGTAGTAACGCTCGCTGCGCAGGGTTTTCTCGTCGGAAGTCTGTGCGTCCGACTGCTTGACCTCGGCGCGCAGGGTCACGACATTGCCCTCGACCGTGACCTGAATTTCCTCCTTGCTGACACCGGGCACCTCGGCCTGCACAGTGTAGGAACCATCGTTTTCCTTGACGTCAATCTTGATCTGCGCTGGCGACGGCAAGGGGTCGCCATGCAGCGGCCGGACATAGAAACCTGGGGACAACTCCTTGAAGAAATCATCGAACAAACCGCTGCGGGTCATCAGTGAACTCATGGTGTACTCCTGTAAAGGTTGAAAAACGGGACGTCTCAAATCGATTGAACCGTGTCCCTCAAAACGTATCTAGGCCGTCATTTCAGGATCTCAAGTGCGTGCTGCAATCCTTTTGACATTTCGCAAATTCAACGCCAAGCGGGTCCAACTGAAAGCCTTCATCCAAAGCCCCCATCGGCCTGCCATGTCCTCTCCCTGTACTTTCTTCGTGTGACAGCATGGTGTTTCTGCACGGAGCGGGTGCGTGAGGTTTTGCGCCCCGGCCAGTGCACCCATTTTTCGTGATGCCGAAGAAATCCGCTTGCGAATTGTCAAAGCAAGCCCCGCCTACGTGTCCGATCGCCGCCGTCCAGGCGTTGGCCTTAAAGTCAACCGGCCCCGGCAAGCCTGATGCAGGGGTCAAATCAGACTTGCAGCCGCCACCAACTTCACAATGATCCAGCTCCTCAAGACCTTCTCCTGGCAGGAACTGCGCTGCCACCCCTGGCGCAGCGCGGCCGCCGTGGTGGCGGTGCTGCTGGGGGTGGCGCTGGCGTTTTCGGTGCACCTGATCAACACCTCGGCGCTGGGGGAGTTTTCCAGTGCGGTGCGTGCGGTCAATGGCCAGGCCGATCTGGAGCTGCGCAGCGTGCAGGGCCGGCTAGATGAGGCGCTGTACGGCCGCGTGGCACACCAACCGCAGGTGACGTTGGCCAGCCCGGTGCTGGAGCTTGCCACCACCGCGCTGACAACCGACGGCCAGCGCGTGCCGCTGCGCGTGGTGGGCGTGGATGCCCTGCTGGTGGCAGCGATTGCCCCGGCGCTGATGCCGGTGCCCGATGCACAGGCCGACCGGCTGGTGCTGCTGGCGCCCGCCACCGTGTTCCTGAACGCGGCAGCGCAGCGCAGTCTGGCCATGGGCCCCGCCGGTGGACGCCTGCGCCTGCAAAGCGGAATGCAGCTGCGCGACGTGACGGTGGCCGGCACCGTGCGCGCCGGCGGCGCCCCCTTGGCGGTGATGGACATCGGTGCGGCGCAGGACTTGTTCGGCGCGGGCGGTCAACTCAGCCGCATCGACATTCGCCTGCAGCCGGGCGCAGACCGGGCGGCTTTCATCACTTCGGTGCAGTTGCCCGCCGGCATCACGGCCAGCGAGCCGGGTGACGCTGCGCTGCAAATCAGCAACCTTTCACGCGCGTACCGGGTGAACCTGACGGTGCTGGCGCTGGTGGCGCTGTTCACCGGGGCGTTTCTGGTGTTTTCGGTCCTGTCGCTCAGCGTGGCGCGGCGGGCGCAGCAGTTCGCGCTGCTGGCAGTGCTGGGGCTCACGCCGCGGGAGCGGCTGCGTCTGGTGCTGGCCGAATCGCTGCTGCTGGGTGCGGTGGGCAGCGTCGCGGGCATTGCGCTGGGCACGGGCCTGGCCGCGCTGGCGTTACGCCTGCTGGGCGGCGACCTGGGCGGCGGCTTCTTTGCGGGCAGCGCCCCCAGCCTGCAATGGGACGGCGCCGCCGCCCTGGTCTACGGCCTGCTGGGCGTGGTGGCGGCGGGCGTGGGCGGCTGGTGGCCAGCACGCGCGGCGCAGCGCCTGCCGCCGGCGCAAACGCTCAAAGGCCTGGGCGCAGCGCCGCACGCCGGCATGCACCGCACGCTGCCGCTGGGCTTGATGGGTGCGGCCGTGCTGCTGGCCCAGACCCCGCCCCTGTTCGGCATTCCGCTGGCGGCCTATGTCGCGGTGGGCCTGCTGCTGGTAGGGGGCATCACGGCGCTGCCCGGACTCGTGGCCCTGGTCTACGACCGGCTGGCGCCGCGCGTGGCGCACCGCCTGCTGCCCCTGTTGGCGGTGGAGCGCGCGCGCCGCGTGCGCGAGAGCGCAGCCGTGGCCGTGAGCGGCGTGGTGGCCGCGCTGAGTCTGGCGGTGGCGCTGACGGTGATGGTTGCCAGCTTCCGGGATTCGGTAACGCGCTGGCTGGACGTGGTACTGCCCGCCGACCTGTATGTGCGCAGCGCCACGGGCACGGGTGCGGCCGACACCGTGTATTTCCCGACGGCGCTGGTGCAGGCCGTGGCCCGGGTACCGGGGGTGCGGCAGGTGGGCACCCAGCGCACGAGCGCCCTGCTGCTGGACCCGGCACGCCCGCCTGTCACGCTGATCAGCCGCGACCTGCCCGACCCTGCGCACGACCTGGCGCTGGTGGGCGAAGCGCTGCCCGTGCCGGCCGGGCAGACCGGCCTCTGGGTGAGCGAGGCGATGGTGGACCTGTATGGCGCACGCCTTGGCAGCCCCTTTGCCCCCATTTCAGAGGTTTTCAAGGCCTATCCCAGCGTCAATCGGGCATCTTCAGCTACTTTTTTCATAGCAGGTGTCTGGCGTGACTACGCCCGCCAGTCGGGTGCCGTGGCCATCGACCGGCGTGACTACGAGCTTCTGACTGGCGACCGGAACGTCAACGATCTGGCGCTCTGGCTGGCGGATGGAGCGGACCCCGACCAGGTGCAGGCCGCCGTGCGCCGCGCCGTGCAGGTGCAGTCGGGCTCGGCCGGCCTGGACGCCCCGCTCGAATTCGCCTCGGCCAGCCAGATCCGCGCCACCTCGCTGCGCATTTTCGACCGCAGCTTTGCCGTCACCTACTGGCTGCAGGCAGTGGCCATCGGTATCGGGCTGTTTGGCGTGGCGGCGAGTTTCAGCGCGCAGGTGCTGGCTCGGCGCAAGGAATTCGGCCTGCTGGCGCATCTGGGCCTGACGCGCCGGCAGATTCTGGCCGTGGTGGCCGGTGAAGGCGCTGCGTGGACGGGCATGGGCGCGCTCGCCGGCCTCGGCCTGGGGCTGGCGGTGTCCGTGGTGCTTGTGAAAGTGGTCAACCCGCAGAGCTTTCACTGGAGCATGGACCTGTCCGCCCCCTGGGTGCGCCTGTTGGCCTTGTGCGGGGCCGTGGTCACCGCCGGCACGCTGACGGCCTGGCTGGCCGGGCGTGCTGCCGCCGGTCGCGACGCCGTGCTGGCTGTGAAGGAGGACTGGTGATGTTGCGACGCTCCCTGCTGCTGGCGGGTGCGACCGGCTGCGCGCTTCCGGCTCTTGGGACGCCGGCGTCTGGCAGCCCGGCCACCGGGGTGCCGCCCCCGCTGCCCCGCCGTGTGCTGACGTTCCCGCGCGACCACGGTGCACACCCCGACTTCCGCACCGAGTGGTGGTATGTCACCGGCCATGCCCGGGCGGGGTCTGGCGCGCAGGCGCGGGAGTTCGGGTTTCAGGTGACTTTCTTTCGCTCCCGCGTGGAAGCGACGCAGGGCATGGCATCGGCGTTTGCCGCAAAACAGCTGCTCTTTGCCCACGCAGCCGTGACCGATGTGCAGGGCCAAAGGCTCTGGCACGACCAGCGCATGGCCCGCGCGGGCTTCGGCGTGGCTGAAGCCCGTGAGACCGATGGCGGGCTGACGCTGCGGGACTGGTCGCTGGCCCGCATGGCGGGCGACACCGGCGCGGCCTGGCAGGCCCGCGTACCGGGGCGGGATTTTTCACTGGACCTGCGCTTCGAGCCCACCCAGGCCCTGCTGCTGCAAGGCGACCAGGGCCTGTCGCGCAAAGGCCCCGAGCCAGCCCAGGCCAGTTATTACTACAGCGTCCCGCAACTCGCCACAAGCGGCCGCCTCACGGTGCGGGGACACAGCGCCGATGTCTCCGGCCAGGCCTGGCTGGACCACGAATGGAGTGCGTCCCTGCTGCACCCGGAGGCCGTCGGCTGGGACTGGATCGGCATGAACCTGTTCGACGGCAGTGCGCTGACGGCGTTCAGGGTGCGCGGCAAGGCTGGCCAGACGCTGTGGGACGGCGGCTCATTTCGCGCGGGCGCAGGCCCCGTGGATGTCTTCAGCCGGGGCGAGGTGGCCTTCAGCCCGCAGCGCACCTGGAAAAGTCCGCTGAGTCAGGCCAGTTACCCGGTGGAATGGATTGTGCGCACGCCAACGGACATCTACACCGTCAGGCCGTTGCTGGACAACCAGGAACTGGACAGCCGGGCCTCCACCGGTGCCATTTACTGGGAGGGCCTGTGCGACCTGCTGGACACCGGCGGCAAGCGGGTCGGACGCGGGTATCTGGAGATGACGGGCTACGCCCAGCCTCTGCGCCTGTAGCGGCCTGTGGCGACGGACGACCGCGCTCGGCAGGGCAAGGTCCGCTGGAATTGCCGTGGATCAAGATTGCCTGATGGGGCTGGGCCTAAAGTGCCAAGGTTCAAGCCCCAGAAACCGGAGACACCATGCCTGCCCCGTTATTCATTGATTCCATCGAAGCCGCCGTGGACCATGTGCTGGACACCGTTCCAGGCGACATCGTGCTGGGCATTCCGCTGGCGGTCGGCAAGCCCAACCCCTTCGTCAACGCGCTCTACCGGCGCGTCAAGGCGAACCCGGCGCGCAAGCTGCGCATCCTCACGGCACTCTCGCTGCGCAAGCCGGTAGGGAAAAGCGAACTGGAGCAACACATTCATGCGCCACTGGGGGG
>ERZ1034363.1176-NODE-1176-length-15501-cov-2.291559_pt1 | contig 15501 bp, 19 predicted proteins | sample MGYA00520616_ERZ1034363 | MGnify/ENA primary metagenome ERZ1034363 (study PRJEB33736, sample SAMEA104284506) | Azolla filiculoides | biome: Urban; feature: Water surface; material: Ditch water | place: Netherlands | collected 2015-10-28 | depth 0-0.1 m ...
AAAGATGGCCATGAATAGGCCGCCACCAAGATAGCCAAAAGCCAAGAATGGTATTTGAGGAACCAACCATAGGCCCGGATGCTCAGGGAAAAGCCAGCCGCAAATCCAAGACCATGCTGACCACAGCAGAAGAAGAGCGAACTGCCACCAGCGAAGGCGCCAGTATTTCAACTCTTTGTCCCAGCGGTTACGAAGGTAGATAGCAGTGGTCATCGGAAGCCCTAACAGTGTTTACACGGACGCAGGGGTCCGTATAACAATTGATATTGATGACGCGGGATTCGTAGATCTTTGTTCATGAATTTCAGTCACTTGGTATTTCTGCGGTCAGTATAACAACTGCAATATACTGGACGCATGTCGGGCGCGATGACCGCTTCGGGGAAATAAGGTTAAAGGTCGGCTTATGGCCGGTAGCGGACTGCTACGCGGCATTGACTCAACGTCCGCTTCGGCCGACTAAGAGACAAACAAACTATTTGGCTCTGTACCCTCCTTGGGTTGTTTTGCGGAGAACATACCAATCATCTGAAACGAAGAGACCGGCTTGCGCCGGTCTCTTCCACCATACTTCAGGCGGCAAGCCACACAGACCTCATGGGTCGGTGATTTTTGAACTGTAGCTTTACAGGACTGCTTCAAGTCCTTTACGGTCAACCAGATTCAGAAGCTTGAGAGATGTCCCACGCGGATGCTTTTTACCCCCCTCCCACTGTACGACCGTGGACAGGGTTGTATTAAGAACAGCGGCAAAAACCGGTTGGCTGAGTTTCAACTTCGTACGGATGCGCTTGATCTGAAGGCTATCGTAATCCGGAATTGGCTCAAGACACAGAGCGTCATACTCCTGCATTCTGCGCTTGTCGATAAATCCCATGCTGTAAAGATCCGAAGCTCCCTCATGGACAGCTTCCATGATGGCACTTCTGGGTTTATTTTTTGCGGTCTTCACAATTTTGCTCATGACAGATCTCCACTAACATACCTTCTCTTACAAACTCGTTTAACGACTTGTCAGACAGACTCAGCAGGTCTGCTGCAAAAGCCTGCAGCCGTTCCGTCTCACTAGCCGTAATGTTGGATTTCTCATTCTTGGCGAAACCAAAAAGAAAAAACCACCTACTTCCCTTCTTCGTCGCAACAATCGTTCGCGCACCACCACTTTTACCTCTACCGGGTAGCGCTACACGTTTTTTAACGATGTAACCACCCAGATCGGCATCAATCAGACCCCGCATCATTTCCTCGACGGCAGCGCACAGTGCGCTGTCGTCCAGTGATTTCATCAGCCGATTGAAATGGCGTGTCTTGAAGACTCGTTTCATGGTTTCACTCTAGCACTTAGTATTATAGATTGCAAAGGACAATTAAATCCTCTGATTCAGGTTGCGTAGGCCAGTTCAAGCCGCTTATAGGGATCAAAGTAGATTTCGGTCATGACCCGGCGCTTGCCGATCTGCTGACCATCGTTATCAAAGATCGGCTCTGCCTTGAGATGAGCGATGACGTCCATCGTCATAAAGAGCAGCCGCTTCAGAGCCACATCGTCATAGGCGGCCGCCTCTGGATGTTCCTTGGCCATCAGTGCGAACCGGGCAATTGCCCGGCTACAACTTTCCGCGTGAAAACTCGTGATTGATCCACTATGGCCAGTCGTCAGTAGTTTAAGGAAGTCATAGCTTTCGCTACCCCGTAGCTCGGCAAGCAGCACCCGATCCGGCTTCATGCGCATGCAACTAGCGATCAGATCAGCCGGAGTCACCTTGGCCTGCCCCTGCCCACCCTTCGAATACAGCAGGTTCACCTGATTGTCGTGATTGGGCATGAACAGTTCACGCACGTCTTCAATGGTGATGATCCGCTCATAGCCGGGAATGGACTGGCAGAGGGTTTTCATGAGGGTGGTTTTGCCGGAACCGGTATCGCCGACCACGCAGATATTCAGGCGGTTCGCCACGGCTTCCGCCAGAAAGTCTGCGAAGCGTCTTGCTCTGAGTAACTTCATTAACTTCTGATCCGAGCCAGGGACGGTCATCTTGCCGACCCCTTCCACCTCTGCCTCCGGCAGGTGCCACTGAGTCGTCTCGAACACCTTCTGGCTCTCGTATTCAGCCAGTGCTTGAATACGCGACGATGGCCGCCGTACTGAAAAGGAAATCGTCCCGACAGGTACTGCCGGAGGCATAACAATCTGTACCCGCTCCTGCGTGGGCAGCATGGCCGACAGAATAGGATGTTGCGCAGAGATCTCCTGCTTGCTATGGGTGGCAATGGCTTTGGCCATCTGCATCAGATGGTCCATATCCAGTTGTGGAAACTCGTGACGTTCCCAGCCGCAATCCGACTCGGCAAACACCACACCCGGTTCATTGATGATGAGCTCTGTGGTCTCTGGCCGGTAAAGCAATGCCATCAGTGGCTTCACGAATTCACGGAGTGCCTCGTCCCCGCGAAGCGTGTTCTCGATCAGTTCCATTGCACCATTCATTTAATTGCCTCCGGCATTAGAGGCACTCGCAGCAGCCGGAGTGGTGAACGGTCTGGCTGCCGGATCGGCCGTAAAAGGTTTCGGCGTATCCGGCTTGCTAGCAAGATCACAGGTCGGCCACTGGAAACCTTTCCTAGACATCGCGTCATAGAGTCGCTGCATCGGTGGCACGCATTCGGCTACGGCCATGGGACCTGCCGGATTCGACATGCAGAGCATGACCTGGCAGCCCCAGTCATCAGCATAGGCAGACTGCGTCAGGAGGAACATAAGAAACAAGGCAGTATTTTTCATGGTTGTGGTGTGTTGGTCTGTTGAACAGGGACTTGTGGAACAGGCGTTTGCGGCATCAGGTCATAGACAGCAGAGAAGTCGAGATCCCGCGCCACAAAGATGGCCACGCGCTCACCCTGCTTCTTGGTAATCGTCGGTGGGATCTGTAACGAATCCTTGAGGATCGTGTTGGCCATGTTGTCGCCGGTCTGCTGCGTATTCTGGAAATACATCTGTGAACTGCCGTTCTGGTTATTGCCCCGTGTGGCGGCATAACCGATGGCATCCTGGATGAGCGACAGGAGGAAGGCATTACCGATCCGCTCACCCCAATGCTTGTCCACTTCCCCATCAACACCTGAGCGCCCCAACGCATCGGATCCGGGCGAATCGAGATTCACCACCACGCCTTTCGGCGTCTTGATCCGGTTCCAGAGCACATAGATCCGGGTCTGACCTGTTCTAATCCGCCCACCAAACTCGCCGGTGAGCGTCGAACCACGCTCAAGCAACAGAACTTTGCCGTTGTCGCTGTAGACGTTACGCGTCAACGTACACGACACCATGCCGGGAATGCTCGAATTGATGGCCGTGTTCAGCACGCAATCAAGCAGCGTGCCCTTTGCCAGCAGCAGATTACGATTGCCGATCAGACCTGCCTGAGCCCTTGGAGTCGGTGCAGACTTGAGATTGCCGTCGAAAGTCCCTGCGTTTGATCCCTGCTGAGCCGCCGGAGCGCCCGTTGAAGCAGGCTGCACCATCGTTGCTGAACCACCGCCATAGCCACCCTGTCCGTCCTTACCGGTACCCTCATTCGGCAGCAATGGCGCATCAAAGCGATTTCTGGGTGTAACACCGGCCGGTTGCGCTGCCACAGGATGCACCGATACCGGACCAACAGGCATCGGCGGATTAACCGGATCCGGCAGTTTGGCTATCGGCGGCAATGGTGCCTGACCACCGTCCCCGGCAGCACCGAGTTCACGGGATGCCTTTAGTGATGTTCCCGAATTACGGCTATCAAAACGTTTGGCACCACTATCGCTGAAGTGGGCATCGCGTAGAAAAAAGAAGCCAATCCCGGCCACGACAGCAAGGATGACCCCGACCAGGGTTGCAGGAAGCCAGCTCTCTTTCCCGGCAATCACTTTCGACCAGAAGGGCCGCTCCTGGATTGCCGGCCCTCCTCGCCCATCATTGGGTTTTTCTTCAGGGATCGGTTCAGGGGTGAATTGCGGTTCGGTCATCATCGCCCCCCCGTTGGCAGTGCCGTTGTTTCCGGCTGGACGACTTCCCGAACAACTTCTGATGATGCGGTGCCGGTAGTGTTCGCCATACCGTCCGGATCGAAGGCTTCATTCCAGAGTCCGACTTCCTGTTTATCCAGCCTCAGCAGGAATCGTCGTGCGACTTCATGAATTACCAGTAACTGGCCTTCGGTATGCATGTTGATGGTACTTTCACCATCGTTACCATCGACCTTGAATGCGGCAGGAATCTCCCGGTTGTTACCCATGGCGATGTAGGTAAACCGGCCATCATCCCAAGCTTTCTTTGGCAGAATGTCACCATTTCCCCGGATCAGTTCGATCCGGTACTTCAGATTGCGCTTTTCCGTGGGCGATCCGAGCGCATAGGCCACCTGATTCGCACGGACTTCGGCATTGCTCAACCCGTCATTGGGATACCTGAAACTAAGCCGCCATACGCCATCCGAACGTGACTCATCGGGCAGGATGCGCAGTTCGAACGCGTAGTTGTAGCGGTTAGTAACTACCAGTAGGTTGCTGGGATATGCCTCCGACTTAGGCTTAAGATAGAGATGCCGATCCCCTTTTCGCCCCACCACAATCCAGCCATCGGCATCCCCGGTCAGTGCGGCAGCCTGGCTGGTGGCACCAAGTGATTCGATAGATTCCCCCTTTCCGAAGTCGATCTGGGTGACGAATCCCCGCTTGGTCAGAATCGGGATCGATTTATCCTGTGCATCCTCGTCATAATCCAGCACCATGATCCGCTGGAATTTGACGGGTGCGGCACTGACGAACACTGAAACCAGACTCAGTGAGGCAATGACGGCGATGAGGCTCTGACGTATCGTGATCATTTCATCCTCCCGTCAGGCACCGGGCTGCGCAGGCAGCACGGGTAAAGAAGGTGCCGGAGCATCAAGCTGTCCATCCTTGCTCACCGGCGCTTTGCTCTTCAGTTCCTGATCCACCACAAAGCCTGTGACCTTGAAGCCCAGCGGATTGTCGACCACGTTACGCTCTTTCGAGAACAGTGCCGGTGGCTGATAAATGTAGGACAGCGTCGCGACATAGATGCCGACATCCACATCCGTGCCATCGCGGCGAGTTGTCCGCTCGAAGCGCACCACCGCTTTACCCGGTTCATTCGGCGGCAGCGTAACCCCCAGAATACGGACCCGTTCATCCGTTCCCGGTCCAAGCCGTTTGTCTCTGGCATTGGGGCCTTCGTATTCCGCACGGTATTCGCGTGCAACTCGCTCATCCGATAGATTCATCGTATGGTCGTAATCCAGCTGCAATAACGTCCAGACGAAGCGTTCCCGTGTCCGCACGTAGTCGGCGACCCAGTGCTTATCCATCGCCTCGGTCGAGGTCATGGGCATGGGTCCGGTGAGGTCCACCAGCTGGGCCTGGCCTGTCAGCTTGTCGACCTCGAAGGTGAGCGGCACGATCTTGTAGAACGGCGCGAGAATCACTAGCGCAGCCATCGCTAGAACGGCGAGCACGCTGGTCCAGCGCACCACCGACCAGGCACGCGCCTCTGACTTCTCCAGCGCTTCCTGACGGGAGTTCTCCCAGCTGACGGCTTCTTCATATATGCCGGGCTTACGGACTGAACCATTGACTGCCTCTGTCTTTTTTTCCGGCACCGCTCCGGAGGATGACCGGCGTTTGAACCAGCCCTTGGGTATACGCAACATATGAACTCCTATCATTAGGCAGGTGCGCTAACACCGCCGTTTATATGAAACCGCAATGAATTAGCCCTGACGGATCTGCCCACCACTAGACGGCTGGGATCGCGGCAACCTCGTACGCATGGCCTGAGCAGCCATACCTGTCAGGAAACCCACGGCCCCTGACCCCCCATAGCCACCACTAGTCAGCGCCGATGCCAGATGCGGAATCTTCAGACCGAGCAATCCGAGCACGAAGGTTTCGAGCAGAACCTGTAACGCCAAGGTAGTCGGGGAAATTCCGGACGGCCCTAGCAGATCAGTGATACCGGTGACGGTGCCGGAAGAATTCATGACCGTCCCGATTACCGGCTGGAAGTTATTCATGAAGATCCCCATCGACATCGACACATAGGCGATGATCAGGGTGTTGTGAATGATCAGATTCGCGAGCTTGGAGAGCCAGTTGCCAAAATAGGCTTCCGTCCGGGGGAATGCGCCGCAGATGATAAAGATCGGACCTAGCGCCAGTGTCAGGAACAGCATCAGACGTGCTTCGATGAATTCGAGCGCCATGATGACGCCGTACAGAGTCACACCGATCAGGATGACCAAACCGCACGCTGCATCGACTAGTGCTGCACCAATGGCCAACGCCGTGCCATCGGCCACGGCCTGATTGAAATACGCACCGACCAGCGCCAATGCGGCTGATCCATAGCAATCGAGCATCGCATAAGGGTTTGTTGCGCTACCGGAACACATGCCACTCATGGAATTCATGCTTTTCCCGGCGGCAGCCGCCAGACCAGTCTGCAAATCCATGACCGCTGGCACGATCTGCCCCTGGAAAACACCCATCGATAAGCCGCAAACCATGAAAAGACCTAGACGGTAATAGCGCCCGACCATCTGCATGATCGGCTGCTGCACCTCCCCGCGCATCGTGGCCAGACCATAAGCAATGATCCAGATGGCGACAATGGTCAGAAGGATTGGCGTAATCAGCGAAGCCAGACTGCTCGACACCGAATTGATAATGCTGACGGCAGATTCGAAGGATTGGCCAATCGCCGAAAAGCCGTTGAACTGGATACCCATGATCGCCTCCTAGTGCTGGTAGTTCATGGGTTGGGTATCCAGCGCCCCGCCAGCGCTGTATGCCTTATGGGCAATCTCGGCACGCTGCTGAAGGATCAGCTTGTTTTCGGCTTCAGCCAGTTGCTGGCCAATCTGTGCCTGAAGCATGGCATTCTGAAGCACCGACTGTTCGGTACCGATCCGCGCCTGGAGTTCGGCAATACCCTTGGGATCATCGGTCTTACCGATCTGGCTCTGAAGCTGTCCAATACGGTCAAACTGGGCGACAGCCGTATCGTAGGCTTTCTGGAAGATATCCCGCACCTGATATGTCGCACCTAACTGTGCACGGCAGAGTTGCTGGGACTGCCCAGTCTGAGCCAGACAATCGTAGATCAGGTTCTGCTGCCGGGCAGCGGCGGCAAGATCCGACATATTGCCGGACCGTACCCCCTGATAGACCTGCTGCCAGTTCAGCGGCAGATATTTCTGCAGGAGCGGATTATTGAGCACATCGCCGAAGCCACGGGCACCGGTAAGCGCCTTGAACTGGGCCACCTGTTGCTCATACTGTTGCTGCATAGCCTGAAGCTGGCGTTGCCAGGCAGCAATGTTTTGCAATGCCTGCTCCAGGTTAGCCATATCGATCACCGGAATCCCCTGCGCATAGACCGGCATCTGGAAAACTAAAGCTGTAGCGAAAATGAACACAATGAATTGACGTTTCATCGCTGGCTCCTTCTTGCAAGGAGCCGTTCCTTGAAGAGCGGTATCCAGTTCTGCGGGTCATCACCGACTTCGGCACGGATCCCATCAAGCATCTCGACGTTATCGAGCGAAGTACTGAGAATGTCGAGTAGATCCCCAAGAGGCCCCAGTTCCAGTTGCACCACACCCGAGCGGTGCCCCTGTTTCACAAGAAATTGCCGTGAAGCCTCACCGAGTGAACGGATGGTCTCGAATTCCTTTTCAGTAAGTTTGAAGCCCTGAACGTAGTCATCGAAGTCGGCTCTGGGGTTTGGCAGATAGATCTGCGTGGCACTCTGTTCAACCATCGCCGCCACATGCGGTGTCTTCAGGATCTGAGCCGGAGACTGGGTATCAAAGATGCCAAACCCATTCTGCTTGCGGATGGTGTACTGCTTGTTCACAGCGAAGTCCGCGAAGACGGGCAATTGCAACCGCTTCCAGAATTCCGCCATGACGTAGATGAAGCGGCGACCATCCAGCAAGGATTCGGTGAGATGCAGCAGATACATCGTCACTGGTCCCAGAACCTCCGGATCTTCCATGAAGTCGGTATCGTCGAACCCGAAGATCCGGCCATCATGCAGATTGATCGTGTCTGTCGGGTTATCAAGTACCCAGGCCAGTTGCCCACCCCCATCGGCACACCATTTGGCCAGATGCGCCGACACACAATCTTCCGAAGTATTCTGCAATTGCTGCCGAACAATCGATAGACGGCGCAGATTTACAGGCATCCGCGATACCTGCCGTATTGCCCTGTTCAGTTCGGTGTTTTCAGCGGGGGTAAGCAGACGTGGGATCAGTGAACCGACCAGTACTTCCTGGAAGCGCAGATTAGTTTCATTGGGTTCGAGCTGGAATGGGTTGAAGCCTGTCGGTTGGCCCCGCTTCAGACACCGGTAGTTGCCACCGAGCGCCCTGATAGCAATCTCTGCCCCACGATCCTTGTCGAAGAACACCACGGTCGGGTGGTACTTGAGTGACATGGTGAGCAGGAAAAGCTCCAGCACCGTCTTGCCGGACCCGGTCATACCGATGATCATCGTATTGGCCGGTGCCTTCTTGTCCGTGCTGTCTTCCTCATCAGGCGTGCCGTGCCAGTTGAAGTAATACGGACTCGCGTTCTTCGTCTTGAGCAGCGTCACGGCTTCCCCCCAGGGGTTGCCGTCACGCTTCCCGGTCAGATACCCGTGGAACGCTGAAAGCCCTGCGAAGTTCCGGCTCGTCAGGTTGGCCGCACGCGGCCGGTAACGCCAATTGCCCGGCATCTGGGCAAACCAGGCGGCATCGGCTACCAGATCAACCAGGGCGGCCTGGAAGCCACCATCGTTGAGTTTGCTGCGTGCCGCTGCCAGCGACTTACCCACCTCGTCCAGACTGTCGGCAAAGACCACCAGACTGTAGTGGTACTCACCATAGGCAAATCGACCGCTAATTAGTTCATCAAGTGCCTGATCCATCGCCGCAATCTGTGAACCGGCTGCATCCTCCGTCGCCAGCAGTTGCCGGGTCTGCCGCTCCATGACGGTTTTAGCATCGGGGCGGGACAGGATCGTGAAGCTCTGGGTCTCGATGAACTCATAAGGCTCGCGCATCAGATCATCCAGCGAACCCGGCATCGTGTATTCCGGGTAATCCTGCAGATCGAGCACTCCGGCATAACGCACCTGATCTGGTGTGCGGATTTCCAGATGCTCTTCAGCACAGAATAGGCGATTGACCGGCAGATAACTGGCAATGGCCTCGCGGCGCATGGGCACACGTTGCCAGACTCCGTTCAGCAAATACCCCAGAAAGCTGAGCAATTCCGAGTATTGCTGACCGTTCTGCTCATACCCTTCCAGCCGAGCCATGTTGTAGGGTTTCATCCCGGCTTCGATCTGATGCACGATTTCCCGGAAGACTTTCAGGGCTTCCCGCTCATCGCGCTCAATGGCCTCTAACTTGCGGATGGGCCTGGCACCCAGGATTCTGCCCAGACCTGAACTCGGCGCAACTCTCTGTAGTTCCGGCCGATAGACCACCGTCAGATAGAACTCATTGGCCATCATGCGGTAACCCGCAAAACTGTCGTAGTAACGCTCGGCAGTTTCCCGTGCGAAGGCTTCTGAGTAATTGGTGGATAGCCGGTCTTCCTGACGGCGGCGAATCCGGTGCGACCAGAGTGCCGTGCCCAGTGGCAAACCACGTATCAGCTGGTTGAATGCCTCATGACGAATGTTCAGTTCCTGGGTGTCCGTTGTCTCGAAGGGAATGCCTTCCAGACGCCAGGTCGCCAGATAACAACCATCACGGTTCTTGATAATCGAAGGGGTAACGTGTGCACTGAAAGGTACGTAATCCGCCAGTCCGACTTCGCGGCTGGCTAGTTTCTTCTGGAGGGGTTGGCCCTGCATCGTGGTTGCCTTTCCGGACTATCTGGAAGAGTAATGACGGCGGAAATAGACAATGGGGGCATAGGCAGCACACCCCCAGAATCCTGAGTTTTTCTGACGAGACCTCAGGCGCAGCCGCAGGAAAATCTGGAGTAGACGCTGATCATCCTTTTTGGTCACGGCGCGCATCCAGGCCCATGCCGACACACTGACCAGCAACGCTGCCAGACTCATTGGCAGGAAATACGCCAGACCAACGATGCCAACCAGCATGCCCGGCATGAGAATCATGACGAGCGGTAATAGCGGTACTCCCCAGAGCAACGGTGGCCTAGTACATCCTTTGTAGATCACATCCTGTTGGGGCTTGAGAGTCGCCATCAGGCTGCGGCTCCAATCAGCCAACCCGCCATACTGGTTGCACCACCAATCAGCAGACCACCGATCAGAATTTTCGAAACGTCTTCGAAGCGCGCCCCCTGGAAAATGATCTTGTAGCCGGAGACGATGATGGCAATCGAGGCAATCGTGACCCCTGCCCCCTTGAGAACCGATTCGATGTTCTGTAAGAGGTTATTGACGTTACTGAGCTGAGCGTATGCGGGACTATCCCAGACCATTGCTGCAGCAAATGTGAGGACAAAATAGGCAAATGATTTGAGTACGGTAGAGAACAGCATGGCGATCCTTTCGTGGTCTTTGAGATGGCAAACTGAGACCGGATCGGCGCAATCGCCGGATATAGCCGTGCTATATTTCTGCGCAACTGCTTACCGATCCTTTGGTCGTATTCCCCTTGCGGGGACTCCTATCAGCTAGAGGTGAGGCACTGCAGCCAGGGGTAACGGTTGCGCTAACAACCGTTGCTCCGCCCGAATAACTGACAGGCCCCGAGACTTTCTAATTGAATGTGGGCAGGTCTCCTTCATCGTCGATGTTGCCTTCAACCACGGGCACATCATCGATGCCCTCCCCCAGATCCTTGCGCGACAGCACCTTCAGGGTACGGGCATGCAATTCCACGACGGTGTGTTCCTGCTGATCCTTGCCGGTGTACTGACGTTTGCGGATCGGCCCAGTGACATAAACCAGCGTTCCCTTACGGGCGAACTCCGTCAGAATCTCGGCCATCCGCCGGAAGAAAACGACCTGATGCCATTCGGTTCTGGACTGTGGCTGACCCTCCTTGTCTTTCCAGCTATCGCTGGTGGCGATTGAAACCGTGGTGGTTGCACCACCATCGTTCATGTAACGGATTTCCGGATTGGCACCCAGATAGCCAATTAGGGTCAGGTTATTAACAGTGGTCATGGTGTTGCCTCCTCGATGCGACTTAATGTGATCTGGTCTGCGAGCACTTCCTGCTGACTGTCTGCGTCCATGGAACGAATCCAGACAATTCCGGGGGCGCTGGGTTTAAGCTGGAACAGCACATGTACCGGAGCGCCCTGATAGAGACCGATGACCGAAGGTGATGCCAGAGATTCTGGTGAGTCAGAGGATGCTGTTAATTCATCACCTGAATTCAGGCGCTCCACTGGCACGGTTAAGGGCTGCTCGGGTACGTTGTTTTCTTTGATCAGGACGGTCTGAGGGGTCTTCACCGGAGTGGTTGCTTCCCTGATACGCACCTGTGTGATCTCTTCCCCGCTTGTGATTAGCGCTTTGGCTGAATCAGGGTCTTTACCGTGCAGCTTACGTAGCTCATAGATCGCCTTCGCGCCCGATACCTGCCCGGCATCAAAGGCATGCTGGATTTCAGGTGGCATATCGATCAGTGCCAGATGATAGGTCACCCATTCGGGCTTCTCTGAGAGGTTCCGGGCGATCTGGCTATTGGACTCGCCAAGGGCTTTACGCTTATGGATGAATCGGGCAATGTCGAGTGGCGTCAGATTATCGCGCTGTGTGTTTTCCAGAACCTGGCTGTAATCATCGAAGGCCACCTCATCGACCTGCACAATGGCCGGGATGGTTGGTAGACCTGCCATGCCGCTCGCCCGGAAACGGCGTGCACCATGAATGATCTTGTAGAGGCCCTCCACGGGCGGCCTGACGGCAATGGGCGCTTGTACCCCACGCCGCGCAATGTCTTCACTGAGTTTGGTCAGTTCATCGGCATCGAATTCCGTTCGCGGTTGTGTAGGATCCTCAATAACGCAAGCCAGTGGCAGAGACAGCACAATCCCGATCTGGTTGTCGGGCACAAAGACAGGGGTTTTCTCGAACTGGGAGAGATCAAACATGACCAACCTCCTCGCGGACGGCTTCATCCATCACTGCCAGATCATCCTGCAAGGCAGACTCTGGTTCGCAGATTCGCGCCAGCCGGTGCTTCGCCTTCTCGGCTCTTTCTGCTTCCAGCCGCTTTTCTTGAATGGCTTCGATCTTCGGTCTGAATTCCATACGATCCAGCACCTGATCAAATATCCGTCGCACCTTTCCCCAGGTATCACGCGCCTGGGTATTCGTTTTAGCAAGAGTGGCCAGCGAGACTCCCTGCCCTTGTGCATCACGGATCGACTGCCGCAACGGGATCAGCACGACCCGACCTTCGTCATCGCGCAGAAAATGGTGACCAAGCTTCTCACCGAGTTGGAGCAGTGCCTCCTTCTGGCGCGCCGTGCTTTCCACCATATTGGGCAGGAAACCCAGAAACTCCAAACGGTTATTCACGGTGCCCTTGATCCGCAGAATGCCGCGAGGCCCGTTGAGGGTATGCGACATCCCTTCGATACTCTCCTGCGCCAACTGGATCGGACACAGCGCATAATCAGCAAGTGCCAGCGCCATCATGACGCGAATATCCAGTGCTGGTGGACCATCAATCAGACACAGGTCGTAATGCGAACTGACCTGTTTCAGAAACTCTGCGAAATTCTGATGGGCGATGGTTGCCCGTTCACGTTCGACGCCCTGATGCGTGGCCTTAAGCTGCGATGTTTCAACCACGGCTTTTGTGAGTCCGCCATCGGCTGCCAGAACACTGAAGGATGTACATCCCAGATTGCTCTCGCTCACTTGATCAAAAAGGATTTCAGTGACGGTAGGTTTTAGGCGCTGGGCACATCCCTGCCGCTCAAGGGATCGGGTCAGGTTGCCCTGATCATCCAGATCAATCAGCAAGGTTCTGAGTCCCAGCTGATTGGCATAGCGGCCAAGCTGGCTGACGAGAGTCGTTTTACCGACGCCGCCTTTGTTGATACTGACGACGAGCGATTTCATGGCTTGTTCCCTTCATTGGGGTCGTAATGATTGCTGTGAATTGCTTCGATTTCCGTGCTTTTGGGCTCTGGCCAGATGAGATGCCAGTCAGCCGGACGTAATTCCTGGACGGTGACTAACCCTTCCGTCAGATCAACGATGGATTGGCAATATTTGGCCGGGATCCCCCTTCTGCCGGTCACCCACTGATTGACCTGGGGTGCACCGATTCCAAGAGCGCTTGCCATAGCACGTTGTCCACCCACGGCTTTGCAGGCCTTTTTAACCGAAGCTTTGACATGGGTTTCCATGGCGGCAAACTCTAGCATAGCTATTTATTTGTTGCAAAGCTTTGCTATTCTTAAGAAATATAGCAATGCTTTATTTTCTGGTGTAGGATAGGCCGCTATGGATGACCAGACACGCCAACAGGAAGCAGCCAATCTCAATGCCCTGATCAAGGACTTGAACTGGGCTAAGTTTGCTCGGGATTTTTCGGTTCCGGGTGGTGCCAGCATGATCTACCAGCACGCCACCGGTCGCCGCGCAATCAGCCTTAACGCTGGGCTGGCATACGCCAAGGGCTTAGGCTGCGCCCTAGAGTCAATAAGCCCGCGTCTTGCCCAGCTTGCTCAGTCTGTCCGAAATTCCACAGAAGATATCCCCCTGCAAGCACGTACCCTCACCCCACAAGACCATGCCTTGCTCGACCTATTTGCCGGTCTTACTCCTAAGCAACGGGCCGAAGAAATCCGCAGACTTGTTGAGGCTAAGGAACACAACGATGCTCTTCGGGAAGAGTTAGCTAAACAATCTGCATAAAGCACTAGCTTTGCTATTGTTTTATTAAGTTACCGGTGTTAATGTGCCCACATCTATGGTGATGGGTATCTATAGCTACTGTTAGCTTGCTCGCCGTCACCTAGCATCAAAGAGGTGACCATGTGACTACAAACATCGTTCTGACGAAAGATGAAGTTGAAGCGCTGACAGGCCGTCATCGCAAGGATGCCCAGATCAAGGCGCTTCGCTTCATGGGAATTGAGCATCGCGTGCGCCCTGATGGGACTGTTGCCGTGCTGAAGGCACACATCGAACTAGTGTTTGGTGGAAACGCTGGAAACCCGAGGAAAGCTCGTCGAACAGAGCCTAATTGGGCTGCCTTGGATGGCTAGATTCCGCAGGCCAGAAAACAAAGGCCTTCCCTCTCGATGGGTTTTCAAGCATGGAGCTTACTTCTACAGGACTCGACTCACTGATCGATCCAAATGGGAGGGGAAATCTTTTTTCCGCTTGGGAGCAACGCTTCCAGAAGCGTATCGAGAGTGGGCAGATCGAATGGAGAGCACCATTCTAGTCAAGACCATCAATGACCTGCTCGACAGATATGCCGCCGAAGTGATTCCCACAAAAAAACCAAAAACAAGAGAGAGCAACATCATTGGGATTGCGTCTCTGAGGTCAGTTTTTGGTGAATTGAACGTATCGAAGATAACGCCGCCGATGATCTACCAATACGTTGATAAGCGGAGTGTAAAACGACCAAATGAAAACGGAAGACTCGTGGGAGGCCGCGTAGCAGCACTTCGTGAAATCGAAGTCTTGAGCCATGCCTATACAAAAGCAGTCGAATGGGGATATGTACCACGCCACCCATTTAAGGGAGAAGTACGTCTTAAGGGATCCAAGCCCAGAGACCGATATGTTGAAGATTGGGAAATTATCGAATGTCTATCTGTTGTGCCATTTAGAAAAAAAGGTAGCGTGCTGGCAATCCAGTCCTACATTCGAATAAAGCTTCTGACAGGAATGTCTCAGTATGACCTGCTTAGCCTCACCGAAGCAGACTTGCGAAACGATGGGATTCACATCCAACGAAACAAGACCAAAGATTCCAGCGGAAAGCGAACAATTTATGGGTGGTCTGAACATCTCAAGAATGCGGTTAATAACGCAAAGGAATCCAGACCAGCCGAATCAAACTATCTGTTTTGTAACAAATTCGGGAAATGCTATATAAACCTAGAAACCGATGAAGCGCCTGGCTGGAAAACAATGTGGCAGAACTTCATGAAGCGTGTGATGTCTGAAACGAAGATAAAAGAGCACTTCACGCAACACGACCTACGTGCGAAGTGTGCATCGGATGCAAAAACTTTGGAGCACGCACGTGCCCTACTCTCGCACGCTGATAGCAGAACAACTCGACGCGTGTATCGACGTAAACCCGAGCATGTAGAACCGCTCGATTCTTCAATTTGTGAGACAGAGGTGAATCTGTGAGACAAAAGAAAAGGCCCCCATCGCTGGAGGCCTTGTATTCTGGCGCGCTCGGAGAGATTCGAACTCCCTACCCCTTGGTTCGTAGACAGGTCAGGGAAATCCAATTTATCCTTTATTCG
>ERZ1034363.1177-NODE-1177-length-15472-cov-13.451770_pt1 | contig 15472 bp, 11 predicted proteins | sample MGYA00520616_ERZ1034363 | MGnify/ENA primary metagenome ERZ1034363 (study PRJEB33736, sample SAMEA104284506) | Azolla filiculoides | biome: Urban; feature: Water surface; material: Ditch water | place: Netherlands | collected 2015-10-28 | depth 0-0.1 m ...
AAAGTGGTGTCGGCCATACGCCAATTCATGTTGCAAAATGAATTCTTAGAAGTGGAAACGCCGATGTTGCACCCCATCCCTGGTGGCGCATCTGCCAAGCCATTTATCACGCACCACAATGCGCTGGACATGCAAATGTACATGCGCATTGCGCCTGAATTGTATTTAAAACGCTTGGTGGTGGGCGGGTTTGAGCGCGTGTTCGAAGTGAACCGCAACTTTAGAAACGAAGGCCTGAGCGTAAGGCACAACCCGGAATTCACCATGATGGAGTTTTACGCGGCCTACACCGACTACCAATGGTTGATGGACTTTACTGAAAACTGCATACGCACGGCCGCCATCGCTGCGCGCGGCACAGCGGTGTTGCAATATCAAGGCCGTGAGTTGGATTTAAGTCAACCCTTCCAACGCTTAACCATAGTGGGCGCCATCCAAAAGTACGCGCCGCAATACACCCTAGCGCAATTAAACGACACGGCCTTCTTGCGCGCGGAAATACTGAAACACGGCACCAAACCATTTGACCATGCCGGCTTGGGCGCCTTGCAATTGGCCTTGTTTGAAGAAACCGCTGAAAGCCAATTGTGGGAGCCGACTTATATTATTGATTACCCAGTCGAAGTCTCGCCTTTGGCTCGAGCCTCGGACAGCAACCCGGAGATCACCGAGCGTTTCGAGCTGTTTGTCTGCGGTCGTGAGATAGCTAACGGCTTCAGCGAATTGAACGATGCCGAAGACCAAGCGGCCCGTTTCCATGCGCAAATGAAAGCCAAGGAAGCCGGCGACCACGAAGCGATGTTCTACGACGCCGATTTCATTCGCGCCTTGGAATACGGCATGCCACCAACCGGTGGTTGCGGCATAGGCATAGACCGTTTGGTCATGATGATCACCGACAGCGCTAGCATCCGTGATGTGATTCTGTTCCCGCACATGCGCGCTGAAAGCTAGCTACATCGTTTAAGCGGCATTCTTGGACTTAATTAAAAGCCATCCTCACCTGGGGATGGCTTTTTTCATGGACCCTTAAAATAGCCTAAGCGCTCCTCATTATGATTGTTGCAAAAAAACAACAGTCATTCTGTTTTATTTCATTAGTTCATTCTCTGTCATCAAATTGTCATATTAGAACCACAAAATCACTCTCGTGTTGCAAGTAAGCATTTTTGTAAATTAATTAGGGGATTTTGAATGAACGTTAAACTAAGTAAATTAGTTATTGCTGCCCTAGCCAGCACTAGCATGATGGGTTTTGGTGGCTTGGCGCACGCCGATTCCACTAACGACATCGTCAATGCATTGGTGATGAAAGGTGTGCTAACTGAAGAGGAAGGCGCATTGCTCACCAAAGGCCACGCAGGTGAAATCGGCGCAGCCAAAAAAGAAAAAGACTCAACTGTACACTCAGCTGGCAAAATGGCCATCCGCGGTTACTTGCAAGTGCGTAATACCACTATGTTAGGTGACAACAATGTGGGTATCAACTTGTGGTCGGATCGCTCAGTCGGTAACACCATGTCTATGGCCGATAAAGATAAAAATTTCATTATTCGTCGGGCACGTGTGATTATTTCTGGTTCAGCGGGTGACCGTTTGGATTACTACATACAACCAGACTTCGCCAGTTCTGCTAGCACCACCAATAACGTCGCTCAGTTGCGCGATTACTACGGCGATTTAAACATCACTAAAGATAAAGTACACCGCGTGCGTGTGGGTCAATCTAAAGTGCCGTACGGTTTTGAAAACTTGCAATCCTCACAAAACCGCTTAGCTTTGGACCGTGCTGATGCTTTAAACAGTGCGGTGCGAGATGAGCGAGATTTAGGTGCGTTTTACTATTACACGCCGGATAACATTCAAAAGTTGATGAAAGAAATTCAAGACTCTGGTTTAAAACACACAGGTAACTACGGTATGTTTGCCTTGGGTGCCTATAACGGCCAAGGTGCAAACCAACAAGACCAAAATAGCAATTACCATGTCGTGGCACGTGCATCTTACCCATGGAAAACCGAAAGTGGCCAAATCTACGAGGCCGGTATTCAGGGCTATAAAGGTAAGTATGTCAGGTCTGCATCGGCATACTCAAGGATCGCTAATCAAACATCAACAGCAACTGCCCCCAGTGTTAACGCTAGTGGCTCTGCAGATGGTTTTAAAGACGAACGCGTGGGCATCAGCTTTATGATGTACCCGATGCCCTTTGGTTTGCAAGGTGAGTGGAACTGGGGCAAAACGCCAGGCCTAGAGACTGATGCAGGTTCAGTGATAGGTGGCACAGGCAATGCATCTACATTTAAAAGGGGTGAAATTCAGCAGAAGAATTTGAGCGGCGGTTACATTCAAACTATGTACAAAATTGATCACGTCAAAATTGGCGACACCGATGGCACCGTTATTCCATTCGTGAGATGGCAATACTTTGATGGCTACTCAAAAGCCGAAGCCAACTCCCCATTAAACAAAGTAAACGATTGGGAGTTGGGTGCGGAATGGCAAATTGCACCAGAAGTGGAATTGGTCGCATACTACCACCACATGAACCGTTCTAATTTGGTGACAGGATCAACCTCAACCACAACCAACCCAAGTCGCAATGCTGATTACGAAAGATTTAAAGCCGACGCATTACGCGTGCAATTGCAATACAACTTCTAAGCTTAAAGCGGCAATGGACTCCGGCTTAGTGCTGGGGTAGTATGCCGACTAAAGTGCAGTAAATAAAAAGCACCTATTGTTAGGTGCTTTTTTCATGGGAGGCATTAATGTATGTTTATCTAATTCGGGCCGCATTTTTGCTCAGTCTTTTGTATAGCTTGCCTGGACTTGCAGCCGGCGTGGAAGACGACCGCGTGTGGTTAAATATTAATGTTAACGGGCCCACAGCCGACCCGCGTTGGCGTTGGTATGCCGAATTGCAACCGCGGTGGCGCGATGAAGCCGGCACCTTGGATCAAACCATTGCCCGCACGGCGCTCTATTACAGCTTAACTAAACAAAGCAGCCTGTGGTTTGGGTATGCTCACATTAAAAGTGAGCCGGCCAATCGCCCCGACGTTGATGAAAACCGTCTTTGGCAGCAATACCTATACAATTTTTCGCCGGTTGACGGCATGGCAGTTCAAAGTCGCAGTCGCTTGGAGCAGCGTTGGATAGAAAACTCGCAGGAAACCGGCCATAAGTTTAGACAAATGCTGCGGCTCAGTGTGGCCAGCGGCTTGCACCCATCGTTGGCCTGGGTGGGGTTTGATGAATACTTTATTAACCTAAACAACACCGATTACGGTGCCAGAAAAGGCTTCGATCAAAACCGTTTATTCCTAGGGTTTAATTGGGCGTTTGATGATAGGACTAAGGTGGAATTGGGTTACCTAAATCAACGTGTCAATACCACGCAAGCCGATTCGGTGTTTCACGCGCTTTCCACCACCCTTAATATTAACTTTTAGGCATATCCCCTAAGCGTGTTTGCCGCTGACGCCTAAGTCTAAGCCGTTATTCAATCGGCACTCATTTGCCGCACGCGCGCACTGTTTTTGTGCGCTTCAATGTGCATGGCTTAGTGCCATGCTTCATTACCCAACTTAAATTTATCGCCAAGCTTGTTGGCTAGCCATCGCAGCAAGTTGGTATGGCTTTTGCTAATCCTTTTGTAACAAGCGCTTTTTACTAAAGCGCAAAGTAGGCAGAGGAGGCAATGCACATGACCAGATTAAGCAAATCACAAATTAGCAAGATGCTAGGTATGCTGATGGGTGTGTGTTTGACTTGGTCAAACAGCAGCATGGCCATGCCAGCTGCCGAAATGGTTGATGCCCTAAACCAACAAGTGTTGCGCGTAAACGTTAAACACAATAACGGCCAAGCAGGCCTAGGCTCTGCGGTGGTGATAGGGCAAGACCAAGTGGTAACCAATTGCCACGTGGTGCAAGATGCGCACGAGGTGAGCGTGACATCTAATGGCGTGGCTTACCCAGCCACGGCGCTTCAGCCGGATTGGCACCACGATGTGTGCATATTAACGGTGCCAACATTGGGCTTGCCGGAAGTTAAGATGGGTGCCAGCAAACAATTAAGCTACAACACGCCGGTGTTCACCGTCGGCTACCCAGATAAAACCACGCAAGCCGTTAACACTTATGGCGTGGTCAGCGGTATGTATCCCATGGACGGCAGTGTGGTCATACAAGCCACAAGCGCATTTAAGCCGGGTGCTAGCGGCGGCGGCGTGTTTGATGAAGCCGGTCTGTTGGTTGGACTAATCACCCTAAAAAGCCGCGGCCAACAAGCCAGCTACTACTACATGCCGGTAGAGTGGGTGCAGGCTGCGTTGCAAAAACCGCGTGTGGCATTGGGGACTAAAAACGCATCGCCTTTTTGGGCAGCAACAGCAACGCAACGGCCATTTTTCATGCAAGTGTTGCAACCTTACCAATCTAAAGATTGGTCCAGCTTGATGGGCGTAGCTAAAGCTTGGGTTGGTAGCCAACCCGATGCAGCTGAATCGTGGGCTTATTTGGCGATTGCCGAATTGGAATCTAACGCGTTTGCGGATGCCGAAGCGCATGCCCTAAAGGCCTTGGCTTTGAACGCTGATCAGCCTGTGGCGAAAGCTTGCTTAAGCAAACTTAAAGCCGCCAAGCCTAGGCTGCAGTTGGCTCTTTACCCATAAAGGCCCAGCTACCCCTATTCAGCCGGCTTAGCTTGATTGGGTGCTTGAATGGGAGATGGATGGACAGCGGGTTTGATTGCCGGATTCAGTGATTTTAAATGCCGGTATAACAAGCGCGTTTCCAGCAAATTCCAAACCCGCAACATGGCTTCTATGGTGTCAAAAGGCTTGGTTAAAAAGTCTTTGGCACCCAAGGCCAAGGCTTTTCTTTTTGCCCCTATGGTGGCGTCTGCCGTTACCACCAACACCGGCAAATAACTGTCACTGGGGATATGCCGCGTCAGCATTTCCAAAACGGCGTAACCGTCTAGTTCAGGCATCATTAAATCCAGTAAGACCAAGTCCGGTTCAAACGCCTTAAACAGGTCTAAGGCACGGGTGGAATCGGCGGTGCTGATAATTTGATGGAAGCCTTCTCGTGCAAGCAAGTCCTCCAGTAATTTTAAGTTGGCCTCGGCATCGTCAATGATGAGTATCTTGGCATTAAGAATGTCGGCTTCGGTCATGTGGCTTCCTGTTTGGCGATAAGGGCTCTAATCTGTTTGTTAAAGACGGCGACGTCCAAGGGTTTGGTCATGTAATGCGCAATGCCCATGGCTTCAAGGCGCGCTACTGTGGCAGGCAGGGCGTCGGCGCTTAATACCATAATGGGGATGCCTTTGAATTGTGGGTTAGATTGCATGTGAGCCACCAAGCTTTCGCCAGACCCATCGGGTAGATTAAGATCAAGTAGGAGCAAGGCTGGCGTCACCTCTTTTAAATAGCGTTTAGCCTCTTTGATGCTGGCCACGCAATGTATTCTTAAATCACGGTGGCGCAAGACGATGGCTTCCACCAAGGCCCGGTTGCTCATGTTGTCTTCCACATACAGCACGCTGTATTTGTCCGATAGGCTTATTTGCTCGCCGTCGTGTCCGACGCTGGCCAAGCTAGGAATCGGTTGTTCGGCTTCGCAGCGCGGCAAAGTTAAGCAAAAAGCGCTCTTGCCCTCAGTAAGATGGAGGTCGCCATGCATGGCTTGCATGATTTGCTTGGATAAGGCTAGCCCCAAGCCCGTGCCTTCTTCTTTGGTGTTTTCTGCGCCCAATCGATCAAACGGGGTGAACACCCGGTCTCTTAAGTGCATGGGGATGCCGGCCCCTTGGTCTTGCACTTCTATCACGATATCAGCGCCATCGCTGCGCGCATTTAATTGCACAAGGGCGTTGGCTGGGCCGTATTTCAATGCGTTAGACAGCAGGTTTAAAACAACCTGCAATAGTTTTTGCCGATTGGCCATGGCCCAAAGGCCATCCTCGGCTTGGCAGCGTATCTCGATATCGCGTATTTTGCCTATAGGGCGAATGTAGTGCGCCGCTTCCTCTAGCAGGTTGTTGATAGGCGTGGGTGCCAGTTCCATGGACAATTCGCCGGAATCAATGCGAGCGATTTGCAAAACCTCGTCTATCAATTTTAGTAAATGCTGCCCCGCGCCTTTGATCAGCAACACGCTGTTGTGCTGTTTGCCCGGCGGTAAGTCTTCCTCCAACAACTGGGCAAAGCCTAAAATAGCGTTCAACGGCGTTCTGAGCTCGTGACTGGTGCGAGATAAGAACATGCTTTTAGAGGCGCTGGCTTCTTCGGCTTCTTTTCTTGCTTGCATGGCATCGCTGATGTTTTTTGCCAGCAAGGTTGAGGCTTGGTCTAGTTCTTCAGACAGTTGCCCCATTTCATCGCGGCTACTGGAAGGCAATTCCAAGGCTTCGCCGCGGGCTAAGTGGCCGGCACTGTCGCGCAGTAGGCGCACGCGATTGACGATGGTGCGGGAAAACACCCAAACCGCGATTAAGGAGCCGATGATGCCAGCCAAGGTGGCAATCAAGGTCACCGTGATGCTTTGTTGACGCTGCCAAAAAATTTCTTGTTGGTCTTGTTCAACCAATAAGGCCTCTTGTGCATTAAGCGTTTCAATTTCTTTTCTTAATCGATCCAGTGTCGCCACTTGCGACTTGAATTTAGCAATAAGTTGGGCCGAGGCGATGTCGGTATCGTGGTTGGCTAAGGCTTGCAAGTCGGCGAGATTTTTTTCAACCAATGGGGATATGTTCGACAAGCGTTGCTTTTGCTGCTCGCTTTCAAGCCGTTGCTGCAAACTGGCGAGCAGGGTGGGCAGTCTTTCTTCGGCATCAAAAAATATGCTTAGAAACTGCTTGTCACCGGTCAATAAGTAATCGCGCACACCGGTAGAGGCTTCCAGTAGTTGGCTGTGCACCGATTGAATATCGCGTTGATTTTGCAGGGCGTGCTTGAGTTGGTTTTCCAGTTTAGTGGATTGCAGCTCTCGACTATAAAGAAAGCCGAGTGAGGCCAGCAAAATAGCCAAGGGCAGGGCGATCACAAACACGCCCTTAAAGCCCAATGGCAAATCCTGCCAAGCTTGGGCTATGCGGCTCATCACTCCGATCTGTTTTGCTGTGGTTAAGGTCTGCTTGTTTGTCATGGTGAGGTGGATGGTTTCTTATAAGGCTAGCTTATGAGGATTTGTAACCCAATTCAATGGCTTTGACCGCGGCTTTGGTCCGGTCTTTAACGCCCAATTTATTTAATACCCGCTCCACGTGTATCTTGGCTGTGCCAGAAGCGATGCCAAGTTTGGCAGCCAGTTCGTTGTTGCTTAGGCCGGCTGGTAACAAGGCTAATATTTCTCGCTCTCTGGGGGTTAAGGTGGCCAGCACCGACAAATCCGCCTCGCTGCGAACCGGTCCTTGATGCTGCGCCATGCCTAAGCCTAGCAAACCGGCGCATGTCTGTAAGGCATCCACTTCAGAGGGATTGAGCAAGAGTTTTTTACCCGAAAATGCCATGATGCCTTGGCCATGATGGCCTAGGGCGATAGGGACAATGCAATCGTGTAGATCGCTTTCGCCGTGCGTCCAAAGCGAGGTTTTTTTATTTTCATGAAGGGCAAATTGCACCGGGTTTTTAAGCACCATGGCCAAACTGCCCATCATCGGGATGCGTGACCCAACCGGCATGGTCAGGCCTATTTGGCAATGCACCAATAATTTACCGGATTGTTCTATGGCCAGCAGGGCATGCTGAGCGGAGAGTAAGCCAGCCAAGCCTTGCAATAGATTAAGCGCGGCATGACTTTGCCAGCCATCGTTAAACAATTGTTGGCCAAGCTGCAAGTAAATACGCAAGTGCGCATCGTTTGCCTGCGAATGCTTGAGGCTATCTCGCAAGGCGCGGGCGCTAGCAGGAGGATTTAATGGTTCAATTAACTGACTTTGCATATGCCATTCAGTATACACCGTTATACCTATATTGGTGGATTTTTCCTTGCCAGAAGCTGTTCATAATGCCTCCATCAACAAAGCAACACGTAAACGAAAACAACCAATTTAACCAGGAGAAGCAAAATGACAAACATTACTCTAGCTAGCGTATTAACTGCCGTGGCTTTACTAAGCAGCCAAGCTGTATTGGCCAATGAACAAGCAAAAAGCAATGCCAACATACAAAACCTATCCAAACGCCCGTATGAGCAAGCCGTGACTCACACTGCACCCAATGCCGATGCACAATGGGAAGGCGCGACTTTAATTAACCAAGAAACCGCCGCGGAAAAAAACAACAAGACCTTGCGCTTGCACATGTTAGGCAAACGCCCATTTGCAGAAAAAGCCACGGACTAAATATCAAGATCGGTTATAAAACTGTCACAAAAGCTTGATACTATAAAAAACTACAAAGGTAAGCCAGATAAGCTAATCCACTAAAATAAGGGTGGCGTAGATTGTCTGGCTGCCGTCGTTAGACTATAAGGGGCGAAAATTGAATCTGTTCAAAGAGTTTAAAAGTGATCTGCCAGCCAGTGTGGTGGTGTTTTTCGTGGCCTTGCCCTTGTGCCTGGGCATAGCCTTGGCCTCTGGCGCACCGTTGTTTTCTGGCATTATTGCTGGCGTGGTGGGCGGTATCGTGGTGGGCGCCATGAGCGGATCGCAATTGGGCGTCAGTGGACCGGCAGCCGGCTTGGCCGTTATCGTCTTAACCGCTATTGCCAGTTTGGGCTCGTTTGAAGCCTTTTTATTGGCAGTGGTATTGGCCGGTGTCTGCCAATACTTAATGGGCTTTTTTAAAGCCGGCTTTATTGCCTACTTCGTGCCGTCCTCGGTGATTAAGGGCATGTTAACTGGCATCGGTTTGTTAATCATACTTAAACAAGTGCCGTATGCCTTAGGCTACATCGCCGAATTCGAAGGCAGCGAATCCTTCACGCAAGCCGATGGCGACAACACCTTCACTTCCATCATGACTGCATGGGAAATGCTGACACCGGGTGCCGTACTAATAGCGGCTATTTCATTGGCTATATTGCTGTTGTGGGATATTTACCTCACCAAAAAACACCGTGTCTTTCAGATACTGCAAGGGCCTATCGTGGTGGTGTTTTTAGGCGTGCTGTTAAATTACCTGTTTGTTAGCGGCGCATTAAACTTTAGCTTAGCCCCAGATCAGTTGGTGCAATTGCCGGTGGCGCAAGGGTTCGATGGCTTCATGGGCTTGTTTACTTACCCGGATTTTTCGCAATGGCGCAACATTGAAATATACAAAGTGGCCATTGTCATGGCGATCGTGGCCAGCTTGGAAACCTTGTTGTGCGTGGAAGCAACCGACAAACTGGATCCATTACGCCGCGTCACCCCAACCAACCAAGAACTTAAAGCCCAGGGTTTGGGTAATATGTTGTCTGGTTTAATTGGCGGTTTGCCGGTCACGCAGGTGATCGTGCGCAGTTCCGCCAACATGTCCTTTGGCGCTAAAAGTAAACTGTCTGCCATCATGCACGGGGTGTTTTTATTGGTGTGTGCTTTAACCATAGCCCAATACCTCAACATGATTCCTTTGGCGAGCTTGGCCACCATATTGATTGTGGTGGGCTATAAATTAGCCAAACCGGGCTTATTTAAGCAAATGTACGAGCTGGGTTGGGAGCAATTTGTGCCGTTTGCCGTGACCGTGGTGGCCATATTGTTAACCGATTTACTCACTGGCATTTCCGTGGGCATGGTGGTGGCCTTGTTTTTTACCTTGCACCACAGTTACCGCAACTCCTACCACGTGAGCGACACCACCACCTCTGTGGGTGGCACGACGGTGCACCACTTTGCCTTGGCTGAAGAGGTGTCATTTTTCAATAAGGCCAGTATCATGGCGGCCTTGGAAGCCATACCGGCCAACTCAAAGGTGATTATTGATTGCACCAAATGCAAATCGATTGCGTATGATGTGCGGGAATACATTCACGATTACCCATTGCACGCTAAATTGAAAAACATTACGGTAGAGACCATTAACTTTATCCCACCAAAATCCAAGCTTGCGCATTAATTTTGTAAAGGAAGCATAGTGTATAAACACCCCTTAATTGATAGAGATAAAATGACGCCTAGAGAGGCGATGGCCATCCTTGTTGAAGGCAACCAACGCTTTTTAAATAACTACCAAAGCGATAAAGACTTTCAAAGTCTGGTGCACATCACCAAAGAGAAGCAACACCCGTTTGCCGCTATTTTAAGTTGCAGCGATTCCCGTGCTCCCACTGAGTTACTGTTCGATCAAGCCTTGGGCGATGTATTCAGTGTGCGCTTAGCCGGCAACATTGCCTCAGACAAAGCCATAGGCAGCTTAGAATTTAGCAGCAAGTATTTAGGCAGCAAATTAATTGTGGTCATGGGGCACACCAGTTGTGGTGCGGTTAAAGCCGCCTGCGACGATTTTAAAGATGGCCACATAGGCGAAATCATCAATTTGATTAAACCCTCGATTAGGCATGAAAAGTCCGTGACCGATCCGGCCAAACGCAATTCCAGTAACGCTGATTTCGTTGAAAAAATCAATGAGCTAAACGTGCGTCATCAAATAGACACCATCGTTAGGTTGAGCGACATCGTTGACGACATGCTGGAAAGTAAAAAAATCGCGATTGTCGGCGCTGTATACGACTTGGCCACAGGAAAAGTAAATTTCCTAGAAGATACCTTTGTTGGTTAGTATTCAGTTTGATTAAAGCCGTCTTCTGGCGGCTTATTTTTTGTGAGGATAAGCATGGTTAGTGCAAATGCAAAAGACTTTGATGAAAGCCTGGTTTTGGCAGCACTCAAGCATTACTTACCCACGCAATCCCCCCTAAAAGATTTTATACACCACAATTCATTGCATGCCTTTCAGAATCTGAAATTTTACGAGGCGATTTTTCAGGCTTCCAAGGTGTTTGGTTTTCAAGCCACCACCCCATTAAAAGATTTTCGAGAAATGCACAGGAGGGCGCGTATTGATGATGCCGTGTTAGACCGCATCATAGTGCAACGCCATGGTGAATCCGCCTTGCCATTGTGGCGTGAAAAAACGTTAAGCCAAACTTACAACGAGCATGTGCAGGCTGAAGTTGGGCAGTTGCGGGGGTTATGGAAAAATCAGTACGGCATAGACATGGATAATGCCGTTCAGCCATTGTTATTTAGGGTGCTCGGTCATTACTTAGATCAAGGCATTGCCCTTTGGGAGTTTCCCGACACTAAGCTTGGCTTCTTGAACGCCATTAGGCATTTAGAGGCCAGCAGTTTAGTGAGCCTTTTTAAAAGCAAACGAGCTAGGGAGTTGCTTGTCAGTGAGGATTTGTCGCTAACAGCATTATTAAGCATCCTAGTTGGCAAGGCCGAATATTTTGAGCAGTATTTATTTGATCAGCAATTTGCCCATAGGGGATGGAGTGGCCTGGTCGCTGTGGTCGAAGCTAGCCCGGAAGTGATGTTTGATAGGAAAGAAATTTCCTTGGCGGATACGATTACGCTCGAGCTGTTATTAGAAATTGACTGCCTTGACAGTGCAATGAATGAAGAATGGCAATCCATAAGCCATTTTGCTAGCAGCATGCCGATGGATTTTTTTAAGAGTTTGCCCTATTCGGAATTAAGGCAAGTGCTGGAGATTTGGCAGGATGCCTTTGAGTGGAGCTATTACGATCAGGTTTTATCCGGCATAGAAATTAGCAGTAAACACCTACCTGAGCCTAGTCCTAACAATAAGCCAAGTTTCCAAGCATTGTTTTGCATAGACGAGCGTGAGTGCAGCTTACGCCGACACGTGGAATATTTTGATCGTAAAGCGGAAACGTTTGGTACACCAGGTTTCTTTAGTGCGGAATTTTTCTTTCTTCCCCAAGGCGCTAAGTTTTACGAAAAACTCTGCCCAGCTCCAGTTACACCTAAGCATTTAATTAAAGAATCCAAGGTGACTCAACCCAGAGCGCACGATTTCTTCTACACGCCCAAAACACATTTGCTTATCCCTGGGCTCATTGCTTCTTTTGTATTTGGATTTTGGGCAATTGCGCGCTTAGCGCACAATTTGTTTAGGCCACGTATGTCGCCGGCCATTGCTAATGCTTTTTCGGTTATGCAAAATGGCGGCGAGTTAAGTGTACTGAACACCGATTTGTCGGATCGAGAAAAGGATTTGCAGGTAGGATTCACTGTCGAGGAGATGGTCAACCGTTCATCGGCTATGCTAAAAGGCATAGCCCTAAGCAAAAATTTCTCGCCCTTAGTCTACGTTGTTGGGCACGGTAGCAGTAGTGCTAATAACCCCCATCATGGTGCACACGATTGCGGTGCATGCAGTGGTCGACCCGGAGCGGTCAATGCTAGGGTGATGGCAACCATGCTTAATTATTCCGAAGTGCGCAAAGGATTAAAAAAAGTCGGTGTTGAGATACCTGATACCACGCAGTTTTTAGGCGCTATGCATGACACCGCTGCGGACGAAATGCGTTTCTATGATGAGTCTATTCTGAATGCAGCTAATAAAAAGCTGCATGCAATTAACCTTAATACATTTGAGCGCGCTTGTGATATGACAGCAAAAGAGCGTTCTCGTCGATTTGTTTCTATCAATACCAATGCCCCCATCAACAAAATAAGGCAGGCCATTAAAGCCAGATCGGTTTCGCTTTTTGAACCGCGACCAGAGTTAGGGCATGGAACCAACACACTCTGCATAGTCGGGAGGCGAGCCCTCACCAAAAACCTATTTTTAGATCGACGTGCGTTCATGAATTCATACGATTACCGAACAGACCTTGATGGCAAGATGTTGACTAACATGATGAAGCCGCTTGGTCCAGTTTGCGGTGGTATCAATCTTGAGTATTACTTTTCACGTGTCGATAATGCTAAGTTGGGAGCCGGTACCAAGTTGCCACATAACGTGGTGGGCTTGTTTGGTGTGGCTAACAGCAGCGACGGTGATTTGCGGCCTGGTTTACCATGGCAAATGGTCGAGGTCCACGATCCATTGCGGCTTCTTGTGGTGGTCGAACATTTCCCCGAAATAGTCTTGCAAGCCATACAATCGACCGCCGATACCTATGAGTGGTTTATAAACGAATGGGTGCATTTGGTTGTTATTCATCCTGAAACGCATCGCCTTTTTTATTTTAAAGAAGGTGTATTCGTTGCGTACTCAACATTAAATAAAACATTAGCAGTGATAGACGATATTGATCGCTTATTTGAAGAGTCGGAGCCTATGCATACCAATCAACTTCCAGACGCCACGCAAGAAAACTTGCCAGTGTATTTTAATCATCATTAAGGATTGATATGCAATCATTAATGCCGCTTTTTGTTTTTATTCCGCTCTTAGGTTTTTTCTTAAGCTTAATCCTTAAGCCGACTCAGGAAAAAGCCATTGCAGTTGTCGCTATTTCAACCATAGTGTTGCATGGCATGCTGATTGTCTATGGACTGGTTTATTGGTTGAATCATGGCATGCAAACCCTAAATGTTAATTATTGGGTATTGTTTGAACAGGAAGGTTTTCGGTTTATTTTAGATTTTTACTTTGACAAAATAACAGCCGTATTCGCTGCGGTGGGTGTCATCGTAACCTTGACGGTCAGTATTTTTAGTCAGTATTACATGCATAGAGATGAGGGATACAAACGCTACTTCAATAGTCTGCTGCTGTTTTATGTGGGATTTAATTTCACGGTTTTTTCAGGGAATTTTGAGACGTTCTTCATAGGCTGGGAAATATTTGGCTTCACCTCTTTTTTGCTTATTGGCTATTATCGAGACCGCTATTTGCCAGTAAAAAATGCATTTAAAGTGTTGTCTTTATATCGTTTGGGTGATGTATGTTTGATACTGGTCATGTGGATGCTGCACCACTTATTTCATGAAAACATAACCTTTAGCCAACTCGATCAGGCCGATTGGCTGAATGTATTTGCTATCGATCCCATGTCCGGATCTTTACTGTTTGTAGTCATCATGATACTGACGGCTGGAGCAGTGAAGTCTGCACAATTCCCATTTTCTAGTTGGTTGCCAAGAGCCTTAGAGGGCCCCACTACATCCAGTGCTATTTTCTATGGGGCTCTGTCAGCGCATCTAGGTGTATTTTTATTGTTAAGAACTGCGCCGCTTTGGCAAGCCGTACCTGAATTTAATCTAGCAATTTGCGTGCTTGGTTTTGTTACGGCAGTTCTTTCCGCCATGACGGCTAAAGTCCAGTCAACCATTAAGACGCAAATTGCTTACAGCGCAATTACGCAAATGGGTTTGATGCTCATTGAGGTGGGCTTAGGCCTTCATACCTTAGTGCTGATTCATTTTGCCGGCCATGCATTTTTACGAGCATATCAACTTTTGCTGTCGCCTTCTAATCTTGGCTACATGATACATAACCAGTTTTTTGAGTATCAGCCTAAGCCTGTCAATTTTGGCAAACTCAATAGCCGTTTGAGAAATACCTTGTATGTTTTAAGCATTAATGAATGGTATTTGGATAGGTTTCAATATAAATTTTTCTGGCAACCTTTCAAAATATTGGGGAAACAATTGATATGGCTAGAGACGGTCAGCAGCCAAGTGGGCTTGGCACTTTTAATCGCGTTTGGAATTGCCTTGGATTTAAGGTGGTTCGCTATACCTTTGATCTATAGCCAATATTTGCCTATCGTATATGCCGCTTTATCATTGGCATGTATTTTAGGCGCACTTGCCAGCAGGGGTAGTCCGATACGCGCTTGGTTCAAAATCATCATGAGTCAGTTGCTGATTGTATTGGCCGTGTCACTTAATGCGAATCTCGAGTCTACTCATGTTTGGATCTATTTGAGCACGACTTTTTCTGCTGCGGTTTTAGGTTTATTTTGCCTGCACAATACCTATCATATCGATAAGGACATACAGTTGAATCGTTACCATGGCTACAGCCAGGAGCGCCCGGATTTAGCCGTGGTATTTTTACTATCCGCTATGGCTTTAGTGGGTTTTCCATTTACCCCCGCTTTTATCGCCATTGATTTAATGTTTACTCAGATTCACTCCCACCAATATGCACTGGTTTCGCTTACTGGAATAGGCTTTATTTTTCTGGAATTGGCTGCGCTGCGAATTTACGCTAGGGTGTATTTAGGGCAGCATAAAAAACACACTCACCCGATTGCGTTCCGCTCATCTTAGTCGCCTAATTGAGCACGTACGTACGTACTTACCAGCTAAGCAGTATGCCATTTGCTTAGCGGTGACCTTCTTTGGCCATGTTGATGCTGTATTTAGGGATTTCAACCACCAAATCTTCTGTGCCAACCAGGGCTTGGCAAGACAAGCGCGAATGCGGTTCCAAGCCCCAGGCTTTATCCAGCAAATCGTCTTCTTCATCGCTGGATGGGTTCAGCGTTTTAAAGCCTTCCCGAATAATCACGTGGCAGGTGGTGCAAGCGCAGGCCTGATCGCAAGCGTG
>ERZ1034363.1184-NODE-1184-length-15431-cov-2.677218_pt1 | contig 15431 bp, 17 predicted proteins | sample MGYA00520616_ERZ1034363 | MGnify/ENA primary metagenome ERZ1034363 (study PRJEB33736, sample SAMEA104284506) | Azolla filiculoides | biome: Urban; feature: Water surface; material: Ditch water | place: Netherlands | collected 2015-10-28 | depth 0-0.1 m ...
AGGTTGTCAATTTATTCATTCAAATTAAAAATGATTTAAAAATAAATAGATTAAATCCGACTTCTAAATTTACGAATGAACGATATCTGACTCGGAAGAAAAACTGATACCGTAAAGACTAAGCAGAAAGTACTTTGTAAAAAATCTAACAAAGTTTCTATAAAAACATCATTTATTGGATTAACCCTATATTTATATGCTTCACCCATATTAATTATATTTAGATTTGATTTTATTAATAATATCAGTTATAATTGATTCATCAACATTGGACACATATTCTTCGTTATCCATAACTTTATTTATTTCTTTTCGTTTACCTTCAATAGCAAAAAATACCATTTCGTCTATAGTATCTCTAAATATTAATGGATAAATATTAACAACATCTTTTTGACTAATTCTATGTAATCTATCAGAAACCTGATCATATTCACCAACGCTATAAGGTAACGTTAATATAAATAATTTACTTGCAGCAGTTAATGTTAACCCATAATTACAAGTCTGTATAGACCCTAAAAATATTTTAATTTTGCTTTCTGGATTTTGAAATTGTTTTACCATTTCCGATCTTTCTTCAACAGTTTGATCACCAGTATGTATACAAGCAATATCACCAAATCTTTTCTTTAGTTCATACAAACTATCTTTAAAATAATCTACCACAACTATCTTTTCGCCAGTATCTAAAATATCATTAATTAGATCATAAACTATTGGTGCTTTTAATGATGATGTGTATTGACGTAATCTAATTAATTTTGTAATACCTATAGTTTTTTCTTCTAAAGTAAACTCATTAGCAACACCTTTTTCAATATCAAAATATACTTTAGATTCTGATGAATCCATTTCTAACATTACTTTCTGATATATTTTATCTGGTAAGTCTGTTAATACTTCGAATTTTCTTTTTCTATGAGTATATGGTGCAATTTTGTAATATAATTCTTCAAATCGTTGTTTATCTAGATCAGTTACCCAACCACCAAATCCTTGATTATCATACGCCATTCCACAATAATATGAATAAAAATATGATTTAGTTGGAAAATCTATTGGTGAAATTTGATTTAAAATAGTATATAATTCATATGCTTTATTCGGTGTTGGAGTACCAGATAAATATACTTTACTTATTTCGTTATTAACAAATATTTTATCATCAAATATTCTTTTATAGTTTTTATAAGTATTAGAATCAGCATTCTTAAGTCTATGACTTTCATCACAAATAACACTATTAATTAAACCAATGTTTAGCTTTTTCCATTTATTGTCCATATTAATTTTATGACCAGTATTGAAAAACTCATAGTTTAATATGATATACTTTGACTCTTCGATAGTATATTTATTGTGTTTCCATCCAACAACGTGTGCTTTACTTTGTGTGAATTTTTCTACCTCATAATAATAATTAAATTTTAATGAATTTGGTGTTATAACAACAACCTTATTAAAGGTATTCATTTCAGAAAATAATATAGAAACTAAGGTTTTACCTAACCCCATTTCGTGTGATATAAGGGCATTTCTGGTCTTATTTAGAAAAAGTGATGCAACTATCTGGTGTGGATATAATTTAATCTCTTTATTGAGGAAGGAGTGTGCAAAAACAGAGTGTTCTTTGTATGTTGTTTCTAACTCATTTTTAAATTCAACCCATAATTTTTTATTCTTTTCAAGTTCTTCTTTTTGTTTTTCTTTTTCAAGAACTTTTAATTTTTCTTTTTCAAAAAGTTTAATGAATAGTTTTTTATTTTCAGTATCACCAAAGTCAAAAAATATACCTTTAGTATTTTTAAATCCTTCAATTAATTTAAATAATGTATATGGCTTCAATTCCCAAGCACCATTCATTGAGTTCCATGTTCTATCTTCTTTTGGAAACTCTTTAATCTTATTAGTTATATAATCGTTAACTGGATATTTAATAAAATATTTTGATTTATTTTTAACCCTAGCACAATTTACTGTGAATATATTATTCATACAAAAGTATTTTAAGTAACAAAGATATAAAAAAAAGTGGAATCAACAATATTTGCTGATTCCACCCAAAAAAAACATACATGAAAAAACTTAAAAAACGTCTGTCTTTACAATTGCATCTAATATATTGATTACGATTAAATCGCTTTCTGGAATAATAATTTTACCACAAGAATCACCTAAAAAATCTATAGCAAATTCACCATGAAATACACCAGCCTTTCTAAGCTGGTTCTTTTTTATTCTATATACCAACGAATATTCAGTATCATATGGATATGCTGATCTATCTGGTAAATAAAGTAGTTCAGCATTAACATTAGCAATAGCGAAAACTCCTGTATCTGCATCTATCATTGAAAATGTGACTGCACAATTTTCCAACATTTCATCAGTAATATAGTATTTATCCAACATTTTCTTACTTAATGGATATTTAACCAAGGATAATGTACTATTTTTCTTTATATACAAATTCAAAAGCATATCGTTATTTTCATATAAATACTGATAAATTTAAATTATTAATCAGATTCAGACAATTCATCGAAATTAGTTAAAATATCTGTAGAATCATCAGAATTAGTAGGAGTACCAAATTCTAACAATTCGTATACTGTAGTAACAGGTCTTTCAACTATTTCTATTTCAGGTGCTTCATCAATAGACTCTACTGGTTTAATAGTTTCACTTATAACTGGCGGTGTTATAATTTCTGGTTCAGGGTCTGGTGCTTCTTGAAATTTACTTGGTCTATAATCACCAACTGTTTCAGATGTTATTTGATCAGCAGGTACTACATTATTATTGGTAATAACATATACTGATGAAGAACTTAAACCCATACTTTTCTGATGATCTTCCATCATCCTTAATTCCATCGCTGTTTGATCTATCTTACTTTTTTTCTCGTCACTTAATTTAGTTATAGCATTACTATATCTTCCACCATAATTATTATCGTTCAAAATGATTTCCATTTTATCATTATCAAGAATAGAATCCTTGAATGATTGACCATCTTGAGCAAAACGAGCCTTTAAAATTCTAAAGTTAGCTAAATTAGTATCTTTTTGTTCTTCTGGTTTTGCTACAGACATAAAGAAATGCGCTTTCTGATACCTTTTAATACTACCACCCATGTCGTTAACATTAAGAAAATCAGCAGAATAACTACCACGATTACCTTGAATTGCACTCCAACAAGGAATATCAAAATCAGATGCTAACGCTAAGAATGATTTAACTACAACCAATTCAGCTTCATTTTTATCGAAACTTTTCTTATGTGGATTTATACAGTCAAGGTAGTCTAATATAACAATATCGAATTTATAACCAATTTTTTTCTGATATTTAATAATCCATTTTCTGATATCCATCATTGTGGTATCTTCTTGTGAAAATTGTTTTATCAGAAGTTTACCACCATTTTTAATTTCAGAATGTCGTTTTAATACTTTAACAATTACTTCATCTTTTTTATCTTCAAGCTCACTTAACTTTACTTCAGACCAAATAGTACTATGTTTTCTTTGAATTTGTTTAGGTGTATCTTCTAAAATAATTTGAAGTACCTTTTTACCTTCCGCATGAGCAGAGTTTGCAATTTTAGTAAGAATAGTTGTTTTACCAACACCACCTGGAGCTAATATCAATCCTACTTCACCCTTTCCTAAACCACCACCAGTTACAGCATCAATTACAGCAATACCTGTTGGTATAGTTTCTCTAAAATCTTTTTCGAAAATTGATTCAATATTATCGAATACGTCAACACCATAATCTTCTTCATCGCCAATATGTACGATTTTTTCGATTCTTTCTTCTATTTCGGTAATGATATATTTATTTTTTATGTCACCTGTTTTGGATTTATCCAAAATAAATTCACCTAAACCTCTGTATTCTTGTTGTTTAATGAAAAGATTAGTTTCTTTCTGAATAGCATCACCACTATGCAAAACTTCACCATTATTTACTTTATCATTCAGGCTTTTAATTTTCTGAACAATAGCAAATACTGATTCTTCCTCTATAATATTATTTGGTGCTTTATACTTGTTGATAGCAAGTATGATTGTATCATTTTGTAGGTTGGGGACTTTTTCATACTCTTTATGATACTCCTTCATAAAGATAAAAAGTCTTTTCAGAAGTGGATCATCAAAATAATCAATAGAAAGATTATTAATAGTTTTATCACAAAATTCTGGTTCAACTAATAATTGCCACATTAAATTTTGCTGAAACTCTGGGCCAAGATACTTCGTAAAAGTATTAATTACTTCTGACATATAAATAGGGTATAAAAAAGTTACCGCCTAATCGTGTCCAAAATATAAAAAATAAGACATTGAGATTAAACGATAACTTATGTTTTTGTAAAATAAATTATTCTATTACTAAAAGATCGGTAGGTTCAACCAACTTATCGTATTCTGACCATAAATAAGCGATATCGCTTCTTGTAATGATACTAAAAATATCATCAACAATGTATTCACAGGCAGTTGTTAAATCTACTGACCATCTTGCAACAGGATTAAATCTATCTACGTAAAATAATCTTTCAACGATAGGAACATCATTACGCAATAAAGCAATTTTACATTCCACACCCTTGATTGTCATACTTTCAATACCTCTTGGGGTATTAGCATTTACCTTGAATGATACAGATTCTGGGTTGTATTCCAGTTCTTTGCGAATATTTGCTGGAAAACTATCAATATCCTTAAGGTATTCACCAAACAAATTATAATATTTACCTTTAATCAGTTTACCTTCAGTGGTTACTCTATCGCAATCAACACTTAATTTAGTGTTATAACCATTTTTAGATAAAACTTTTTGAAGCTGGTTTATTGATGAAGGTAATATTTTCCTGATATCAATATAACTCCTTGTGTGTAAGCTAAATTGATTACCATCAAAAATTTTTTCGAATAAAACAACATCATTTTGAGTTAGGGCAAATTTAAAATTGTTGATATTTTCGATCTCAGTCATAGTATTTATATATTTAATTAATTTATTGAAACAAAACTACTAAATTAAATTAAGAAACCAATACAGTTTTACAGATTATTTTTATTTTTTTTCTTATACTCATTAAGGAGTTGTTTTTCGCTCATAATAACAGTATAAAATGGTTGAACATAGCTAACAAAATCACTTTTATAAATAGTCAAGAAATTATCTTCCATCATTAATTTATACAAATTTTTACTACCCCTATCAATTGGAGATAATGGCATTTCTAATTGCGCCAATTCTTCGTATGCTTGTTCATTCAATATAGGGTCATGTAAATTAACTAAACTATAATTCATCTTCAATCTATCAACACCATTTAATAGATTTTCGATAAATTTTAAAGGTTTTAGTTTTTTTGTTACTCTATCTTTATTAATATCATCTGCAAGCTTACATATTTCTCTAACAGAAAAATGTCTAAACTTTAGTTCAGGGAAATAACTTAATAAAGTATCTTCGCCAATACCTTTAATTGGTGTAATATTATCCGCTTTATCACCACATATAATCTTCATTAATAAAGCATTACTATAATGATAGTTAAAATGCTTGAAAAAATTTGATTTATTTATTGGCTGTTCAATATTAGAGAATATTATTGTGATTCCCAAATCTAATAACTGTAAAAAATCTCTATCATTAGTGAAAATTATTATATCTTCATTATTATGATGTGATAAACAATATTGAGCTATTAAATCATCAGCTTCAAATTCATCAATTTCTATTTGTCTAATAAAAAGCTCTTCAGCATATGCTTGAATTCTTTTTCTTTGAAATAGTATTGATTGCTCTTTTTCAAGCTCTTTTTTTATTTGGTAATCAGTTAATTCGATTTTATTAGACCATTCTTTATTCTTTCTATTAGCTTTATAAAGAGGATCAATCAAATGCCTTAATTTGCCACCCATTTCACCATCGAACATTAATATTACCTTCGTAGACTGATTATCTCTAATCAGTTTACGAAGTGTAGTATAAAAGCTATATAGAGCACCTATATGAATATCATTATTGAAGCTATCTTTATTAGCGTGAAATGATCTTTTAATCAAATAGTTAGCGTCTACTAATAGGGTTCGATTTTTCATTATTATGCTTGATCAGTGAATTTACTAAAGTCAATTTTTTCATCTTCAGTTATATCAACTTCTTTGATGCCAATATCATTAATATCAATATCGCCACCTAAAACGTCTCTAAAAAATTTAAGATTATCCTTTTTGTATTGATCGACAGCATCTTTTGTTGCTCCGATAAATCCATGTGGTGTTGAAATAATATCTTCATCATTAAAAGCGATACCACCAAGATCAGAATCAAGATGATTCTTTACTACTCCAGCAGTTACTTTAATACCAAAAGTTATTTCTCTACCTTTTGAAGTTGCAACAACTCTTGATGTACCATGTGATTTAATACCACCAAAATGTACTATTAATCTAGCAGCAGAAAATAAAGCTTCACCACCTGAATGACGTAATGCACCAGCACCACCTACCATTGAATCAAACCATACTTTCTGAACACAAACCATAGTGTTAGTGTATGGTTTATTAACCTTTTTAGAATTAGGTATTCTGAAATTGGTTAATGATTTAAAAGCAGATGCCATTGCTCCAGCATTCCACATATTATTAGAATTTGTATCTTTTTCAATAGCGTCAATAGATTTAATTGAATCTAATGTACCGATTGAGTCAATAGCAAATAATAAATCAAATGGTAATTGTCCTTCTTCTTGAAGATCAATAAAATAATGTACACAATTAGCTAAATCTTCAATAGCTGCTTGTTTTCTATTCTTGTTTTGTGATTTTCCGAATTTCTCTAATAAAAATTCATTATCAACCATGATATAAAAATCACTATCAAAATCAAATCCCATTAATTTTAATCTTTTCTGTCCAAGGTTGTTTTCAGTATCAATTATAATAGGTAAAATACCCATATTTTGTGCTGCAACTACTGATTCACAAAGCATTGTTGATTTACCTGTATTAGAAAAACCTCTACAAAGATTTACATAACCTTTTGCAATTCCAGGTATTCCAATTACTTCTCCAAGTGCATCTGAACATTTAATCCATTCAAAAGGTTTAAATGGTACATCTTCCCCACCAACTTTCTTTTTAAAGTCAGTCATAGAAAATGATTTTTTTTCTGTAGGCTTTCTAACAGGTGCTGCGCTATTAGAAGGAACTTCGTTATTAATTTTTGCCATGTTATTTATTTAAGGTAAAAATAAGGGCATTCAATAAGAAATCTTACTAAATACCCTTATAAATTTTTAGTCCATTACTTAGAATGGTAAATCATCATAATTACCAGCTTTTGGAGCTTCTGCATCAACAGATGTTGTATTTTCAGGAGCAGTAAATTCTGCTGCTGCATCTACAACGTTATCTTGAACAGGATTGGTAACTACAGTTGGTGTTGCTTGATACTCTTCATCACCATAATCATCATCTTCGTCTTGATCGAAGGTTTTAGTTCTTGTATTAGCAAGTTCCTGAAGGTCAGGACGACCTGGGAATACCCAATGTTTGTTTGAATCGTCACTCCTATCGAAATAAGGGTTCGAACCATCAGCAATCATTTGAAGCATTTCCAAAGGTGTGATGTTTGGTGCTTTCTTTGGTGGGAAAACTGTTCTCCAAGTAATATCGTCATTAAGCCATTGCTCAACAACTAATGGGTCTTGGTGAAGTTTAGATTTTCCTTTGTGAAGGATAGCACTAATAGTTTTGTAAGGCGTACCATTTGGCATTTGAGCATCAGCCATAGTAATACTCAAGTCAGTACCTGATTCAGGTGAAGCAAAATCACATTTGTTTGTTTCAATAAAATCTTCAAGAACTGGATAGATTTTGTCTAATGTTCCCTGATTTTTGAAATTGTGTTTAAATCTCCAGAATTTAACACCATCTTTTTCTGCACCTTTATCTACACCTTTAATAATATAGAATCTTTTAGCTTCCCATTGAATAGCATCTTTGTAGAGGATATCGTTTTTAGCTTTAATCTCTTTCTGAGCATCAGTCATGTTATCTTTTTTGATATACTTGATTGAATCATCTTGCTGAGAGATTTTCCTTTTGTATTTAGTACATAAAGGACATGGTGCTGGAATCATTTTCGGTTTTCCATCTAATCCCATAACTGGTTGTCCTGTGATAGGATCAATTTTGGCAACTGGTGGATCGTTGTGCGCTGGACAATAAACGATAGAATTTTTCTTGATTTTACCACCTGAATCCAACATATCAACAACGTGGAAATATGCTTCATCGTAGAATTTTTCACCTTTATAAGGTAAAATCCTGAAGATTTCTCTGGTTGTGGTTGATTTAGGCATGAAATACTTTGCACGTATTTCTTCAAGAGTTTTTTTCTGTGGTTTTGTTCCCTGTGATTGATAATCTTGGAACTGTTTTTTGAAGCTTGCTAGTGGATTACCACTTGCGTTTAAAATTTCACTCATTTCAGTAATTTTTTTAAGTAATTCTAATTTTTCAGTAAATAATTTACAATACAAACGTACTACATTTATTTCATATAAATACTATGATTTTCAAAAAAAGTTCGATTTTGGCGAAAAATATTTTTACAACCTGTAGAGGTTATAAACTATATTTACAACCTGTAGAGGTTATAAATTGTTATCTGTTTCTTGTACATCACGTTGTAAAACTAATTTCATTTTTGGTGATAATTCATTATATACTTCGTCACCGAATCTTTCTTGTATATTATTAATGGTTCTCATATCGTATAGCTGTCCACCAGCTAAAAAAGCCATAACAGAATCAAACTTAATAAATCTATAGCTACCCTTTGCTGCTATTTTTTCATCACCACTAGATTTTAATAATTGTATATATGTATTGGTATCATACACATTTATCATATTATTATTAACTGATTTATGTATTTGAGCATCAGTTTTTTCAGCAGTACTATGTTCATAGGCTTTCAAGAATCTCCTAAATGCCATGTGACGAACACTACCATCTTTTTTTACAAACGATACACCAACTGTAATATTTTTATCAATATTCTTTTTTACTTCTGGCGATAATTTATCGTAAGTAAGATAATTAGTTTTTTGATTTAAAAATTCTTCCTCGTTAAGAATTTTATTTATATATTTTTTAAATTCAAATAATTTCATTTTTTATGGTATAAATATAGTTGTCGTAGGAACATATTCTGTTGTCGTAGGAACATACTCAGTTGTAGTAGGTACGTAGGCTGTCGTTGTTGGAACGTAAACAGTTGTTGTAGGAACATATTCTGTTGTTGTAGGAATATAAATAGTAGTAATTATTCTATCATTAGAAGCATTGATACCTTTACTAACTATAGTGAATGTTAATATTTCTTTATTTTCGTAATAATCACCATTTTTTAATCTAATTTGAAGTTTATAGTCTTGTGGGACTAACCAAGAAGGATCAATATTAAATTCATATCCATAATAAGTCCTACTTACTTTAGTAAATGGAACGTAATCAATTTCATATTTAGATGCTACTGTAGTAAAAATTCTATATTCAATATCTAATGGTGTGAAATTGTTTTGGTTAGGATATAATTGTTTAACCAATACTTTAACCTTTTTAATGTTATCGGTACTAATTTTTTCCCTTTCTTTAATTCCTTGAAAACTAAAAAAATAATTATCAAAATTTATTTGATTATTGAAGTTAAAATAATTTTCTTGAGAGATCAAGTAAAACATATTACTAATGTCCTTAGTTTTACCATTAATAGTGACATTCCAAACATCCCTAAATATTACAGCATCTGGATAAATATCAGAATCTACATTTAAAGTTATTTTATAAACTCCTTTACTTACATTCACAACTGATGCACCACTAATTAAACTATAAATATTATCTTCATAATCATAGATAGTTACATTATTAACTGTAACATTATCAGGAGAATATAAATATAAGCTATTTTCTTTATCAAGAAAGAAAAAATTCCTATCATCTGTTATAGTATCATCAATAACTGTTTCAACGTATGGTTCATAAACAGTATTGGTATATTTACTATGAAAACCAACTGCTTCTCTTAGCGGTGTTGTTATATTTTCATAGTAATCACTAAATTTAATACCTAAACCTTTACTTGAAGTATCACCACCTAATTTGTTATTAACTAGGTCAGTAACATTCATTTTAATATTTTCTGATCCACTTCTGAAGTATTGAGAATCAATAATTGTATTAGTTCCAGCAGAATATGCGCCAGCAGTATCCCAAGGTATATCTAATTGTCTATTTACCCAATTAGATTCTTGCTCGGTTGAGTTATTTAAATAATTTACACCATAAATAAAATCATATGAAGTACCCTCACTCCAATCTTGATTTACATTAAATAAATCTAATATAAAATCAGACGCTCTATTAATGGTTGTAGCATAAGATTTTTTACCAACATATTCTTCAGCAAAACGTATAGTATTAGTCATATTTAATGTATGACTTATAATATTATTACTATTAATAATACCACTATTAATTCTTTCATTCAATAATGATAAATCAATATCAAATAAATATCTACTTAGTTCTTTATTATCAGTACCAAAAGATATTTCACAAACAGGGTTTTTACCATTATTTGTTTTATTACCACTTATTAAGGTATTATTTTTAGAAAAATATGATCTGTATATAGTCACGTTATTATATTTTATTTGCTATAATCTTCTGTATTAAATGGATCGAATCCAAGCAACTTATTAGTTAATTCTTCGTCTTTAGGTTTTTTCGTTAAATCAATACCAAGATATTTTTTTGCCAATTCTAACGCTTTAGGTTCATCAACTAAACCAGATTTAACTAATATTGTATAATAATCAGATTTCTCAGTTAAATGATCTACAGCTATTGACATAGCTTTATTCAATTCATGTCCATGTTCAATCTCAACAGTAACACCAACAACTAGTTGGCTTCTATCAAGAGAATTGATATTAGTATTTTTACCTTTACCATCACCATTGACATATGTAAACGTATTAATTAAATCAGCTAGTTTCATTAGTTGCTTGGTCTTAAGTATAATCTATAACAGTTACTTCCTAAATTATCAATATCATTTGAACGACAGAAACCTAAATTATCTTTACCTTCCATGTCACCTAGCATAAAATTTGCATTTCCATATTCGGCAACTGTATCATTAACAAATGCGTCAATTTTCTGATCATCTTCATCTGAATTACCAGAATTATCACCATTAATTAAGGTAGATAATGCCCATTCAGGAATAGTAAATTCTAATAAATCATCACTAGCTTCTGTTTCACCACTAGTTTCTGTTTCATCAACATTTTTATCCCAATCTTCTTCACTAGGTTCATCTTTATAATTTTCAATATCTTCTTTCCAACTAAGTGCTTCAGGTGTACCAATTTCTTCTAATCTTCTTAATAAAATAGGAAGTTCTGAAAGTGCAAATTCTAATACTAATCTATCACCCTTTTTACTGAACTTACTTTTAGTAAATCCTTCAAGATGTGAGTCAATACCCACATTAATTGCTTGAGCAAATAATTTACTATCATCACTACCCAATACCATTGTTATCGGAAAAAATCCTTCTGGTTGTTCTTTTGGCGCAGAATCAAAATTACTTGGTTCATTATCGTAATCAGGATCATTTTCGTCACCCCATTCATTTAATTGTGATTTAAATGTTTTATCCACTCTGGACATCATTTCAAAAAGTCTTTGTTTTGTATTAGCGTTTTTCATATTAAAAAATTTCGTATATTCTAGGGTTTAATTTTCCATATTCTCTTAATATAATACCAGCCAGAGAATTAGCTTCATTTTCTATATCACTTCCAGTATCACCAGAATTTTCTTCTAATCGTCCTTCTACATTTTGTTTATGGTGAACCATTTCATGTGCAAGCGTTCTAAGCACATCAGCAAGATTTCTATTATTGGCAATTAGATCAATCTTTTCAAGATCAGGATAATAACCACCAAATGATCTTCTTTTACTAGCTTCACCATCTTTATTTATTACAGATACTGTAGGAAAATTTCCATTTAATTCGATCTTATTACCAACGAACTCAATAAAATTATCTATTATAGTGCTTTTTTCATCACTAAACGAATTTTCATTGAGCCTATTGATTTTTTTCATCATATCAAATAAGCGTTCCTTTGACCCATAATCAGGTTTAACTTTCATATTAATAGTCTGTAAATGTTTTATCTATATTTCCAAAGTTTTTTGGTAAATTATCAAAATCTGCAATGAATGTACCATCTGCTAATTTTTCAATTCCTTGACCAAAATCTTCTTCTTGTGCTTTATGCTCAAAAGAATTGTCTTGCCAATAATCATTCAAATTATAGTAATATGGATATGAAACATTTTTCTGAGCCATTAATTTTTCACCATTTGAAGGTGCTCTAACTTCCTCAACATCAGCAGTTAATACAGACATTTTAGTATCTATACTTTTAACAAAATCATCAAGTTGTTTTAACTGATCATGAATATGCTTCATTGTTTCCAGATTATTTTTAATGATTTCATTTTGAAGTTCATCAACATCTGGTTCTTCAGGAATCATAGGGTCAACCATAGAAGGGTCAGCCATAGGATTACCCATATTAGGATCATCTACAGGTGACTGATTTGGGTCAACTGGTGGTTGTGCAGGTGCAGCAGCTTGTGCTGGGTCTATTGCTGGTTCAGGTGCTGGTTCAGGTGTAGGAGCATTAACTGGTGGCAATTCTTCATCTGCTTCAGCTAAATCTTTTGGAAATTCATCAAATTCTTCATTTGCATTTATAACTTGATGATATTTAGGAGATTCGTTGATCCTATAATTAGAACGAAACATTATCTCATTAATATGTTCATTAATGTTGGTATTTCTTTTCATATGTCGTTAATTATTAGTATTGTTCTCTTAATAGTTGTCGTCCATCAGAAGTCACAAAGATTTTATCTACTCTTTCGATAAGACCTTCTCTTTGATTCAAAATAACCTTTTTATTATTCACTGTATTGGGATTAAGATTATTTTGGTCTAGTGTCTGATTTTCTTCGCTATAAAAATCATCTAAAGCATTTTCTATTTTCGTATTCATGATAAATTAATTTAAAAACAAATAATTTTATCATAAATACTTGGCTTTTACTAATTTTCTAACATACAAACAATAAATCTCTTCAAATATTTAAAATAGGGTAGTTTTTTAAAATGTTCTACATATATATCGCCACTATTGTCCAGCAATTTAGTATGAGTTTTGCTATAAATACTTGTTAGTAATTGGGTAGTGTCGAAGTTAAAAAACTCGAACATTTTGAGATTTAATCCAAAAATTTTATTATCTTTTAGTAGATAAATAATGTCTGTTTTATATTGGTAAAATTTATCGAAACTATTACCAATATAATTTAATATTTCTTCATTTGAATACAACTGGCACATTACTGGATCAACATCAATATATTGATATTTAGTGGTAAAGTAAATTGTTGGTGCTAGGCTTACGAACGAAGCAACACCATTAACATGCGATGCTTTATTCTCTTCGAAAGAAGGTGTCCAAAATAGTTTATTTTCAATAATCGAACTTTTCAATATATCTACGTTCAATAAACCACATTTCTTTAAAAATAACCAACCAACATATAGTGTTGGAAGGTCATTTTTAATATCTTTATAATCAATCGAATAGTTATAATAATTAACAAATTCTGATTGTTTATGATTTACTAATTCTTTTTCAAATACAATATTACAATATTTCATTACAATAAATTTTAAAAAACAAAAGTACTAAATAAATTTTAATTACCTATACTTCTGTTCCCATCCATCAATCATATCATCCATTAAAGTTTCAAAAGTATATTCTGGTTTCCATCCAAACGTTGAACGCATTTTGGTTGAATCACCTTTTAAGTATTTTAATTCTTCTGGGCGCATAAATTTAGCATCTTGTTTTACGTATTTATAAGGGTCTAAATTTAGTTTATTAAATACATATTCCACCATTTCACGCACTGAATGAGTTTCCATCGTAGATACTATAAATTCATCAGGAACGTCATGATTTATAATCATATGCATAGCTCTAACATAGTCTTTTGAGTGTCCCCAATCTCTATAGCTATCCATATTACCCATAATCAATTCGTCAGCAAAACCATATTTAATATCTACTGCTGTTTTTACAACCTTATTGGTTACGAAATTTGATCCTCTTCTTGGACTTTCGTGATTAAATAAAATTCCATTGGTGGCATGTAATTTATATGCATGTCTGTAGTTTCTCACAATAGAATATGCAAATAGTTTTGCACACCCATATGGACTTACTGGATGCATTGGTGTAGATTCTCTTTGAAATCCATCTGGGTCAATTGAATTGCCAAACATTTCACTTGAACTAGCTTGATAAAATTTAGCGTTAGGACAAGCATTTTTATATGCTTCCAATAAATTTAATACTCCTAACGCATTAACCTGAACAGTAAATTGTGGTATATCGTAACTAATTCTAACGTGGCTTTGAGCAGCCAAATTATATATTTCGTCTGGTTGTACTTCCTTTAATGTTTTTTCTAATGATGATTGATCAAGTAAATCGCCATAAAATATTGTTACTTTATCTCGAATACCATCAATTCCAAGAATATATGCTTTTTTATTTTTCATATTTTAAATTTATAATTATAAATATTTATATTTTCATTATGAATTATTATCCAATTTAAAAATTTAATAGATTCTTCTTTATCAAAAAATAATCTATTTTGTGATGTTAATGTTGGATAAAAATTATTTTCATTAAATTTTTTTATTAATTTTTTATTATCATTATTTGTAAACGAATCTGTACACAAATATACGTTATTATTTGAATTATAACCATAACAAATATACAACCAGTAAAAAATTAATGAACTTATTTTTAAATCAAATGGTATTATTTTAATTTTATCTATATACCATTTATTATATTCTTCTAAAAAATTATCTTTTATTTCTGTTAATTCATTTTTTTGATTAAAAATAGGTGAAATAGCTTTTATATTAAATCTTTTCCCCAGTTCATTTGATACAATAGGTTCTTTAGTTTCTTTTACTTCTTTATCGAAGTCGAAATCTAATAATTCATCATCACTTATCATTATGTCTCACTTTCATATCGTATCTGTTTTAGTATATAATACCGTTTCATCATCAAATGCTTTATCTTGATTTTGCTTGCAAGAAATTGAGTTAAATGCTACGAAGAGTAAGAGCAGAATAGCAAAGAGTGCTTTTCTAAAAGAAGTTAGAACACCTCTATACATTAGAGGTTTTAACGATTGTAAGTTAGTTA
>ERZ1034363.1185-NODE-1185-length-15425-cov-2.952632_pt1 | contig 15425 bp, 10 predicted proteins | sample MGYA00520616_ERZ1034363 | MGnify/ENA primary metagenome ERZ1034363 (study PRJEB33736, sample SAMEA104284506) | Azolla filiculoides | biome: Urban; feature: Water surface; material: Ditch water | place: Netherlands | collected 2015-10-28 | depth 0-0.1 m ...
GTTTGGATTTAGTCAATCAACTCAAAGGAATTGAATGTATCAACGTTGATGACAAAGGAAAAATACATTCTTCGAAAGGAATAGACATAAAAAAATTCAAATAAAAAGAGAAATAAAATGATACAGAAAATAGTTTTTTTGTTTTTGATTGTGACGGTTCTTCAATCTTGTAATTCCGTTAAAGAATATGAAAAAGTGGCTATAAATGACCCCGATATGAAACTTTCTGCCAGAACTTCAGAACGATACGAAACTGCTTTTCAAGTATATAGAGAAGCTGCTGCTGGTGCCAATGGAGGAAAATCCGGTGGTGGTTGCGGTTGTAATTAATTATTGAATACACCAAATCGTTTAATATAATTTTCAAAATATTTAAAATGAAAATAAGAATTGTAGTGCTTTTATCACTCATTGGATTTGTTGCTTTTTCACAAGAGAAAGACACAACTGTGGTATTCAAAAAAAGGGTTTTAGAAAGTACAGAAGTAGATTTTTTAGCTAGTTATTACAATCAAAATGGATCAAAATCTGTTGTTTCAGGAGGAATTGGTTCCGAGAAATTAACCGATATCGCTTCAAATATAGTAGTAAATATGCCTATAAATGACGATGCGACTTTGACTATAGATTTAGGTATATCAGCTTATTCATCAGCATCTTCCAGTAATATAAATCCATTTAATTCTACTGGAGCTTCCGGTGGCGGTGATGATGACGACGATGACAGAATATCAAATAATAAAGTGGCCGCACCCGCGAGCGGACCTTACGGATCACCTTGGCAAGCTTCATCGGGAGCTTCAAAAAGTGATCAATTAACAGCAATATCAGCAAATTATGCACACAGTAGTGACTCCCGAGATTTTATTTGGAACGCAGATGTTTCTTTTTCTAATGAATACGACTATACTTCAATAGGCTTTGGTGGTGGAATCGCAACACTTTTCAACGAAAAAAACACCGAATTAAGCCTGAAAGCTAATGTGTATTTAGATCAATGGAGACCAATATACCCAACAGAACTTCACGAATATTCTATTTATGGTGCTAACTTTTTGAACCAAGGTTATTTTAGCGGCGTTACCGTTTTAGATCAAAACGGACAGTCAACAACTGCTTATTTACCTTCTGCATTCAAAACTATTGCTTCTGTAAACAGAAACTCTTATTCAGCATCGGTTGGATTTTCTCAGGTAGTTTCAAAAAAATTACAATTATCTGTTTTCTTTGATGTTTTGCAACAACAAGGTTTGCTGTCTACACCATATCACCGAATCTATTTTGCAGATAAAGCAAATTATTATATCGGACAATCACAATACATCAACAACTATGAAAGCGCGAGTAATTCAGGCGTTTTTAAACTGGCCGATGACATCGAAAGATTACCTGACAGTCGTTTTAAACTGCCAATTGGCGCTAGATTAAATTACTACATCAATGAGCGTTTTGTATTGAGAACGTATTACCGTTTTTATTCTGATAATTGGGATATACAATCTCATACTGCCAGCATAGAGCTGCCTATAAAATTATCCGATCGTTTTACGGTTTTCCCAATGTATCGCTATTATACACAAACAGGTTCTAAATATTATGCACCATACGAAACCCATTTATCAACAGAAGAATTCTATACTTCTGATCCAGATTTAGCCACATTTGATGCTAATCAATACGGTTTTGGAATCAATTACACTGATATTTTTACAGGAGCAAAAATCTGGAAATTAGGTTTAAAAAATATCGACTTTAGATTCAATCATTACGAAAGAAGTGATAATTTAAAGGCAAATATTGCTACCATTGGCTTTAAGTTTATAATGCAATAAAAAATGAAAATTCTAATAGTTGAAGACGAAATAGGAATTGCCAATTTTCTAAAACAAGGTTTAGAGGAGGAAGGCTACGATGTTTTGGTGGCTAATGACGGAGAAACAGGATACGAATTGGCTTTAAGCCAAAAAGTAAATGTGATTCTTTTGGATTGGATTTTGCCAAAAATGACAGGCATTGAAGTGTGTAAATCCATTCGGAAAACGGATACAAAAACACCTATTATTTTTCTAACCGCCAAAGATACGGTTCAGGAAACCATTGAAGGATTAAAAGCGGGTGCCAATGATTACATCAAAAAACCATTTAGTTTTGATGAATTAGTGGAGCGTATTAAAATTCATTTCAGAAATGAAAATGCCGATGATATTTTAACTCTTGGAAACATAAAAATAATTCAATCTAAACATCAAATTTTTGTCGAAAATCAAGAAATTGTATTCACGCAAAGGGAATTTGAATTATTAGTGTATCTCATCAAAAATAAAGGAAAAGTATGTACCCGAAACCAAATTATAGAAGATGTTTGGGACATTCATTTTGAATATGACACCGGCGTAATTGATGTTTTTATGAATGCTATTCGAAAAAAACTCAATCTTAACAAAGATGAAGAACTCATTAAAACCATTCGTGGGGTTGGTTATATTGCTAACGACTTAAACTAAAAGATGTTTTCATTCTCCTATAAAAACAGAATCGCCTTCAATTATATCTTAAGCACTGGCTTATTGATTTCGGTGGTGTTTTTTGTAATTTATAAAATCATAAATTTTAGCGTAAACAATCACATCAATGATGATATTCAAACCGAAGTAGAGAAACATCTTGAAGAAATTGAAATTGACAGAAACAATACCTATTTGATTCAAGTTGACCAATGGAGAGCGCGTGAGCATAATACAGTGAATGTAAATCCGGTTTTTGTACAGTTTTTAGACATTAATGATAAACTAATTGATAAATCTCCAAATCTTAAAGGACTTCAACTCAAGTTATACAAGTATCAATTAGACAATCAATTTATTGATACTTATCTAAATAAAAAACCAATTCGTCAGATACAAGTACCTCTTTTTGACGAAAAAAAAATTGTAGGACATCTTTTTGTGGCCATGTCGCTTGATGATGCCACCATGATTTTGACTAATTTAAGAAATACACTTTACATCGCTTTTCCGCTGATATTGATTGTTTTATTTCTTATTGCCCGTTTAATTGCCGGCAGAAGTATAAAACCGGTAACCATGATTACCGAAACATCCCGAAGAATCACAAAAGATAATCTGAAAGACCGAATCGTTTTACCACAAAATAAGGACGAATTATACGTACTTTCTAAAACAATAAATGATTTATTAGACCGCATAGAAAACGCTGTTGAACGCGAAAAACAATTCACTTCTGATGCGTCACACGAACTGCGAACTCCTTTAACGGTATTAAAAGGCACTCTCGAAGTTTTGATTAGAAAGTCCAGAACTCAAGCCGAATATGAAGATAAAATAAAGTACAGTATTACCGAAGTCAATCGCTTGAATAACTTGGTTGATCAATTGCTGTTACTGGCTCGTTTTGAAAATCAAAAACAAAGTTTGAAAATTGAAAAAGTATATTTGAACGCTTTGATTTTAGATATATTAACGCTGTATTCAGGAAAAATAAACACGAAGAAAATCACAATAAACCATTCTTTTTCAAAAGATTATTTCATTGAATCGGATAATTATCTGGTCTCAATTATTATTAGCAATATTATCAGTAATGCGATAAAATATTCTGAAGAACAAGGCGAAATCTCAATAATTCTTTCTAAAAAGGAAGGAAAAACGATTTGCACCATTTCGGATAACGGAATTGGTATTGCTGCTGAGGATTTAGATAAAATTTTCAATCCTTTTTATCGCTCAAGTCCAACAAATCATCCCGAAATAAAAGGATCTGGTTTAGGCCTTTCGATAGTTAAAAAAATAGCCCAATTACTGCATACAAAATTCGAAATTAAAAGCGAAATCAATCACGGAACAGTAGTGATTTTAAGTTTTGATTAAGCCGACCTTAAGTTGTTCTTAAGTTATTCCTTATATTTATTCCTTACTTTTGGTACAAATAAAATAAGGTAAAAATGCTTGAAAAAATTATTGCTTTTAGTTTAAAAAACAAACTCATTGTTTTACTCTTCACTCTCGGAGTCTTTGGATTCGGTATGTTTTCTGTATTCCAAATCTCTATTGGAGCAGTTCCCGATGTGACTAATAACCAAGTTCAGGTTATTACCACTTCAAGAAATCTTTCTACACAAGATATTGAACAATTTATTACTTATCCTGTAGAAATTGAAATGGCAAATTTGCCGGGTGTGAAAGAAATTCGTTCAATATCTAAATTTGGACTATCGGTTGTCACCATTGTTTTTGACGATGATTTGGGAACCTATCTGCCAAGACAACTGATTGCTGAAAAAATCAAAGCAGCTTCCGAGAAAATTCCGCAAGGTTTTGGAACTCCAGAAATGGGACCAATTACCACCGGATTAGGAGAAATTTACCAATACACATTAGAAGTAAAACCTAAATTTAAGAATAATTATTCCGTTACTGATTTGCGAACCATTCAGGACTGGGTAGTCAAACGACAATTGTCTGGTATCAAAGGTGTTGTTGAAATTAATACTTGGGGAGGTTATCTAAAACAGTACGAAATCGCCATTAAACCATCCAGCTTAAAAGCCATGAATATCACAATGACTGATGTTTTTACAGCTTTGGAAAAAAACAACAGCATTGCTGGCGGTGCTTATATCGAAAAAGTGAATCAAAGTTATTTTATTCGAGGAGAAGGAAAAGTAAATTCGATTCAAGACATTGAAAATATTGTAGTTAAAACCACTGACGGTTTACCGGTTTATGTCAAAAATGTAGCTGAAGTCCGTTTTGGTCATGCCAATCGCTTTGGAGCAATTACGGGCAACGGTGAAGGCGAAAAAGTCTTGGGTCAGGTGATGATGCTCAAAGGAGGAAACTCAAAACAAGTCATTAGCGACGTAAAAGACCGAGTTGCCGAGATTCAAAAAACTTTGCCCGAAGGCGTTTACATCAATGGCTTTTTGGAACGAAGCGAATTAGTTGGAAAAACCACATTTACAGTAGCCGAAAACTTGATCTTAGGTTGTTTAATCGTAATTTTTGTAGTGGTTTTATTATTAGGAAATTGGCGTTCGGGATTAGTAGTCGCTTCTGTAATTCCGTTGTGTTTATTGTTTGCAATTTCGTTCATGAATATTTTTGGAATCGATGCTAATTTAATGAGTTTAGGCGCCATCGATTTTGGTATTATCATTGACGGAGCGGTAATTATTGTTGAGTTTATTGCTTTCCAAATTGCCCATAAATCCGCTCATTTAGTAGATTTATCCAAAGAAGAACGTCAATTAGAAATTGACCAAATCACGTATAAAAGTGCTTCTAAAATGATGAATTCGGCTATTTTTGGTCAGTTAATCATTCTTATTGTATTTATTCCAATTCTTTCTTTATCGGGTGTGGAAGGAAAAATGTTCAAACCTATGGCAATGACATTTAGTTTTGCATTAATTGGCGCCATGTTGTTCTGTTTTACTTATGTTCCAGTGGCAGCTTCCTTGTTTTTAAAACCGCAAGAAGAAAACCCAAAATCCATCTCTAATCGGTTAATTAACAAATTGAATTCGTGGTATTTACCTGTAATCACTTGGGCTTTAGGCAATACTAAAAAAGTACTATATGGTGCTGTTGGCTTATTGTTTTTAGCCGTTGGATTGTTTGCAACCATGGGAGGGGAATTTATCCCAACATTAGATGAAGGCGATTTCGTGATTCAACCTGTTTTAAAAACGGGGACTTCCTTGTCTAAAACCATTGAAACTACTACAAAAATCGAGCAAATAATTCTTAAGAATTTCCCTGAAGTAACCCAAGTGGTAAGTAGAATTGGTGCTGCCGAAGTGCCAACTGACCCGATGAGTATGGAGGAAAGTGACATCATTGTAAAATTAAAACCTAAATCAGAATGGGTTTCTGCCGATACAAAAGATGAATTGGCTGATAAAATCAAAGCGGCACTTGAAGAGAAAATTCCAAATATGGAAATCGAATTTACACAACCTATCGAAATGCGTTTTAATGAATTAATTTCGGGTTCTCGTTCCGATGTAGCAATTAAAATTTTTGGGGAAGATTTAGATATTTTAGCTAAAAAAGCCCATGAAATTGAAAAAGCAATTAAAAATGTAGAAGGGGCTTCGGATATTATCATTGAAAAAACAGAAGGTTTGCCTCAAATGTTTGTACAATATGACCGCTCAAAAATTGCCCGTTACGGACTTAATATTGCCGATTTAAATGAAATGATTGCGCTGAGTTTTGCAGGAAAAACGGTTGGAAATGTTTTTGAAGGAGAAAAGCGTTTTGATATGGTTATTCGTTTAGATCAAGACAATCGTCAGAGTATTGAGGATTTAAAAAACCTGTATGTTTCAATTCCAAATGGAGAACAAATTCCGTTAAGCGAATTGGCTAAAATTGAATATACAGAAGGTCCGGCCAAAATTTCAAGAGACAATACCAATAGACGAATTGTTGTTGGAATCAACGTTAGAAATCGAGATTTACAAAGCGTTGTTACTGATATTCAGAAAATTGTAGATACAAAAATCAAACTTCCTGCGGGCTATTATGTAAAATATGGCGGTCAGTTTGAAAACCTTCAAAGTGCAAAAGCCCGTTTGATGATTGCCGTACCGATAGCCTTATTTTTAATATTTATCTTATTGCATTTTGCCTTTGGTTCTATCAAAGAAGCTTTAATGGTGTATTCAGACATTCAGCTTTCGGCAGTGGGAGGAATATTGTTTTTATGGATGCGAGATTTGCCTTTTAGTATCTCGGCAGGAGTTGGTTTTATTGCACTTTTTGGAATTGCAGTATTAAATGGAATTGTACTTATCGAACATTTTAAAGAATTAAAACATCAAGGAATGACCAATATGGACGAATTAATTTTAAAAGGTACAACAGACAGATTGCGTCCCGTTTTATTGACAGCGGCCGCGGCAGCATTAGGTTTTTTACCAATGGCAATCTCGTCATCGGCGGGAGCAGAGGTACAAAGACCATTAGCCACAGTCGTTATTGGTGGATTATTTACCGCTACTTTATTAACGATGATTGTCTTGCCTATTTTGTTTAAAGTTTTTGATGCCAAAGAATTTAAAAAACCTAAATTCAAATTGCATAAAAAGTCAACTTATATGTTTGTATTGCTTTTAAGTTCTTCATTTGCTTTTTCGCAAAATAGCAATCCGGAATTAGAGACTTTAATTTCAAAAGCTTTAGAAAATAATAAAGGCATAAAAGCGGCTCAATTGCAAGTGGACAAAATGAATTCCAATATAAAAACAGCCTATACTTTTGACAAAACCAATATTTATTACAGTTATGACCAAAATAATTTAGCTTTAAATAACGAACCATTACGCGTTTTCGGGATTCAACAACGATTCGCTTTTCCTACGGTTTACGGACTGCAAAAAAAGGTGTATTCTGCAGAATTTGAAAAAGAAAAAGCCAATTATGAGATTCAGAAAAACAAGCTTTCATTAGCCGTTTCTAAATCGTATCAGCATATTGTGTATTTGCAACACCAAGAAAAACTGTATTTTTATTTAGACAGTTTGTACCAAAATTTTTCTAAAGCAAGCGACCGCCGATTCGAATTAGGGGAGACAAATTATCTGGAAAAAATCACGGCACAATCGAAATTCAGACAAATAAGAACCAAATTATCTCAAATTGAAAATGACAAAAAAGCACAATATGAAATACTGAATTCTTTAGTTCAATCTGATGAAAATTACAGTGTAAAAAGTAACACAATAGCACCTTTAAACACTACAATTAACGAAACAAGTAAGTCTTTGTATAATACTTATTTAGAAAGCATTACTAAAAACTATAAAACACAGCTACAGTTACAAAAACAACATTGGTTACCGGATCTCAACTTAGATTATTTTCAAGGAAAAAATAACGGATTATCACAATCTTTGTATGGCTTTCAAGTGGGATTGGCAGTTCCTATTTTGTTTTCGGGTACTATTGCTAAAACTAAAGTAGCGCAACTCGAATTGCAAAGTTGGGAACAACAAAAGCAAAATGAAGAACAAAAAATAGAGCGCTATATCAGTCAGAAAAAGAATGAAATAACAAAGCATCAAGAAGCCATTACGTATTACAATCAATATGGTAAAAAATTATCTGATGAAATTATAAAAGTAGCCAATAGCAGTTATAAAAATGGAGAAATAGATTTCTTTCAATACATTCAAAGTTTAGAAAATGCCACAACAATTCAAGTCGATTATTTAGACACTATTTTACAATTCAACAGCACTCAATTAGATTTACAATACCTTAATTTTTAATACGTAACCAATGAAAAAAATCATATACCTATTCGCAATAACAGCATCACTTTTTTCTTGTAAAGATGCCAAAACAGAAGATATAACTCCAAAAGATGACGGCTTAATCAATGTTACCAAAGCCCAGTTTCAATCAGCCGGAATGGAAATTTCGACTCCGGTAGAACAAGATTTTGATGTAACTATAAAAACTTCGGGAAGAATTGATGTTCCGCCTCAAAACAGAGCCAAAGTGACTACTTTTATTGGAGGTTATGTAAAATCGACTTCTCTTTTGGTTGGTGATAAAGTGACTAAAGGACAAGCATTATTAACATTAGAAAATACTGAGTTTTTGGATATTCAAAAAGATTATCTTGAAGTTGCAGAGCAAATTAATTATTTGAAATCGGAATATGAGAGACAAAAAACATTGTATGATGAAAAAATAACCTCTCAAAAAAACTACCTCAAAGCAGAAAGTGAATACCGAAGAGCAAAAGCAACCTATCAAAGTTTAAGACAAAAACTGAATCTTTTGAACCTAAATCCGAGTCAGGTCGAAAAAGGAAAATTGACTTCGGTTATTACCATTTATTCGCCAATTTCGGGAGATATTGTAATCATGAATGCTAATGTTGGTATGCTGATGGCGCCTTCGGATGTAATTTTAGAAATTGTAGATACTAATCATTTGCATTTAGAATTAGCTGTTTTTGAAAAAGATATTTTGAATGTAAAAATAGGGCAGAAGATTAATTTCAGAGTTCCTGAAGCCAGTAAAGAAGTTTTTAAAGCCGAAGTACATTTAGTTGGGAAATCTATAGAAGGAAATGACAGAACAATCAATGTTCACGGACATTTAGACGATGCCATTAAACAAAAATTATTAACAGGAATGTTTGTTGAAGCTGGGATTGTTGTGAATTCTAAGAAAGGTTTAGCCATACCAACAGATGCTTTGCTGACAGAAAACAACAAAAATTATGTGTTGTTACTGGATAATACTAAAACAGGATATTCTTTCAAAAAAGTTGCCGTATCTTTAGGTGAAAATTCGGAAGAATTTGTAGAGATTCTTCCAAATAAAGAAATTAATGCTACTTCAAAACTACTGACAAAAGGGGTGTTTGATATAGCCAATTAAATGATATTTTATGGATTTAAATAAACTAAAAGGACAGTTACAAACCGAAGTGGATACCGCTTTTTTGTACAACAGTATTGCAGCCATTCAATCGGACGAAAATCTATCGAGAGTTTTACAGAGCTTGGCGGAAATCGAAAAAGGTCATGCAAAACACATGCTTGAAAAAGTATTGACATTTGAAGCCAATTACCCAATGCCTTCCCCTTCATCAAGAGCCAAATTTCAATTGAAATTAGGGAAGATTTTTGGATACAGTTCTATTATCAGCAGTTTATCCAATATTGAAAAACAATTTGCTGTTAATACAATTAAAAATAAAATCGAACAAGGAGAGAAACTTACCGGTTTTGAACACAATCACCTAAATATCATTGAAGCAGTCAATAATAACGCTGCATTGAATGTTTCCGGCGGTTTATTGTCCAAATTTGAAAGTCGCCATAAATCAGTTGGAGGAAATGCGTTACGAGCAGCCGTTTTGGGCTCAAATGACGGATTGGTTTCTAATATGAGTTTGGTTATGGGAGTTGCCGGAGCGGCAGTTTCAAATGATACGATATTATTAACGGGTATTGCCGGACTTTTGGCAGGAGCAATTTCAATGGCATTAGGAGAATGGCTTTCGGTACAAAGTTCAAGAGAATTGAACCAACGCCAAATCGATTTAGAAACAGAAGAATTAGAAGCCTCACCAGAAGAAGAAAAAAAAGAATTAGTATTGCTCTATCAGGCAAAAGGAATGAATGCATTTGAAGCTCAAAAACTGGCTGATAAAGCTTTTGAAAACCCAGAAACAGCCATTGATGCCATTATTACTGAGGAATTGGGAATTGATAAAGAAGAATTAGGAGGTTCAGCTTGGGAAGCGGCGATTGCTTCCTTTGTACTTTTTGCAATTGGCGCCATTATTCCTTTATATCCTTTTATGCTTTTGGATGGTCAAAATGCCATTTTATTGAGTGTTGGCAGCAGTATAGTTGGTCTTTTTGGAATTGGTGCAGCCATCACTTTATTAACCGGAAAAAGTATATTATTTTCAGGTTTCAGACAAGTTGGTTTCGGATTAGCCGCAGCTGCAATTACATATGGCATTGGGTCTTTAATTGGAGTTTCATTGGCAGGTTAATCTTTTATTTTTAAACTTTTAAAACAAATTATATTATGAACGACGCGCACTTACACATGGTAGTGAATCATTTTCCAATTATTGGAACCATATTGGGGCTTGGAATTTTGATTACAGGTTTAATTTTAAAAAACAATTCGGTAAAAAGTACTGCTTATGTTTTATTTGTAGTAGCTGCTGTTTTTGCACTATTCAGTATGGGGACTGGTGAAGGAGCAGAGGAACTTGTAGAAGACATGCCTTCTATTGGGAAAGAAATCATTCATGAACACGAAGAAATGGCAGAGAAATTAGCTCTTGTTTTATATGCTTTAGGAGTTGTTTCACTTGCTGGTTTGTATCTAAATTACAAAAAACATGCTAAAGCAAATCTTGTTTCTTTTATAGCGGTCATTATAGCAATTGTTGGTGTCTTTTTTGCAACAGAAACTGGTACAACAGGAGGGGAAATTCGCCATACTGAAATCAGAGCGAATGCAGCTGTACCTGCTACCGCAGGAGAAACTCAAGAAGAAGACAAAGATTAATTACAAATTTATTTTTTACAAAAAAAAGAGGATTTTCTACAAGTGAAAATCCTCTTTTTTTTATAGAATATTTTTAAAATTTCGTGCTAACTGGCAAATAACAAAATGAGTAATTGCGCTATAAATATCCTTGAAATTGTAACCATTGGATAAACTGTGGCGTAAGACTGATTTGGTATTTCAGAGTCTAAATACTTAGTGCTAAAGGCTAATGCAGCCGGATCCGTATAAGCACCACTCATAATTCCTACTAGTTGATAAAAGTTTAATTTAAAAATATATCTACCAACTAAAACCATGATTATTAATGGAATAAATGTAATATAGCAACCGTAATAAATCCAAAGCCATCCGTTGAATTTGATGAAATTATCATAAAAAGCAGCTCCGGCATGAATTCCTACAGCAGCAAAAAACAAACAAATTCCTAAATCTTTCATGAAATAAATTGCACCGTTATTGATGTAAGAATGTATCGCACCAACACCGCCGTATCGACTGATAAATAATGCTGTAATAAGTGGTCCTGCTGCAAATCCTAATTTTAAAGGAACTGGTAATGAAGGAATAAAAATAGGAATAGAACCTATTATGATACCAATAATTAAACCTCCAAAAAGAGATAAAAAATCGGGTTCTAAAAGGTGTTTTTCTGAGTTTCCAATTATTTTTTCTACTTCGGCAATCGCTTCTTTATTTCCAACAATCAATAATTTATCTCCATAAAAAAGTTCTAAAGAAGGCTGGGCTAATAACTCTAATCCCGAACGAACTACACGAGTTACTTTCAAATCAAATTTATTGTGCAAATCTAACTCTGCCAATGTTTTGTGAGTAGCAGCTTTTGTTGTAACAAAAACAAATTTTGCGATTAAATCTTCTCCGGTTTCAATAAATAAATCGGTTGAAATTTTACCCACTAAATGAATAAAATGATCCACATCTTTTTGATTACCAACCACCATCAATACATCTTTATCATGAATTTTAGTGTCTAATGAAGGAGAATAAACCACCTTAGAACCGCTGTTTTTCAAACGCGAAATGATGACATTATGAATATCTAATTCTTTAAAAATTTGATAAATACTTTTACCCAATAAATCTGAATTTGTAATTCTGCACTTCTCATTAATGATTATATTTTCTTTATCGGAAGTTTTATTTTTTAAAGAAAGGGTTTCTTTAATCAGATCAATTCTCAATACTGATTTTGATAGAATAATGGTTAGGATAATTCCAAAAACACCTAACGGATAAGTAATAGCATAAGCAATCGTAGGATCACTGAATACTTTTGAAGGAAATTGGTTTTGTATTTCTTGCAAAGTAGATTTTGCTGCTCCCAAACCAGGAGTATTAGTTACAGAACCTGACATTAAACCTACTGCATTTTCTATATCTATTTTAGTAACTATATGTATTAAATAAGTTATGATTCCTCCTAAAACTACAGCTCCAACTGCCAAAAGATTAAATAGTAATCCATCTTTTTTGAATGATGAAAAGAAAGAAGGTCCAACTTGAATTCCAATTCCGTATACAAATAAAATTAAGCCAAAATCACGAACGAAAACTAAAATACTTTCATCCATGCGGTAGCCATAATGACCTAAAAAAAGCCCGACAAACATAACTGCGGAGACGCCTAAAGAGATATTGCCTATTCGGATTCTTCCTGCAAAAAAACCTACACTAATAGCAATTAAAAGGACAATTAAAGACTGAGTAATGTCCGGTTCATTATTGGGGCTAAATAATGTGTTAAACCAATCAAACATAATGTTACAATTTAATAGTTAAATTTAATAGTTATAATTTGATAACAAATAACTAAAATAGTTTATTACTTTTATATGATAAAAATCAGGTTAATCTTTTTGTAAATTTAAATTAATAAAATGAATTGATTGCCCCTTTTTGAAATTTAAAAAAACGCGGGAACCCTTGTAAAATACGAAAACGTTTGCGCATGTTTTTATATTTCATGATAAAAATCAGGTTTTTTCAGAAGTAACAATTATACATTTGAATAGAATTAAATAACAAGAATTTTTAAAATTAAACAAGATGAAAAACATTAAAATCATTCAGGAATTACACGATTTAGGAATTACAGGTTACCATGAAGTATCTTACAACCCTTCTTACGAAGAATTATATCAAGCAGAAGTTTCTCATAAAAGAAAAGGATATGAAAAAGGAGCATTGACAGATACTGGTGCTGTAGCAGTGAAAACCGGTATTTTCACAGGACGTTCTCCTAAGGATAGATATATTGTTAAAGATGATGTTACCAAAGACACTATTTATTGGGATGATAAAGTAAATTTCCCAACAACTATAGGTGTTTGGGATGATTTAAAAAAATTAGTTTTAAAACAACTTTCAACTTCTCCAAAATTATATGTTGTTGATGCTTTTTGTGGAACAAATGCTGATACACGATTAAAAGTTCGTTTCGTAATGGAAGTAGCCTGGCAAGCACACTTTGTAACAAACATGTTTATCAGACCTTCTATTTATGAACTAGAAAACTTTGGAGAGCCTGATTTTATTGTTATGAATGGTTCTAAAGCAACAAATCCAGACTGGAAAGAACAAGGATTAAATTCAGAAAACTTTGTATTATTTAATCTTACAGAAAAAGTTCAAATCATTGGTGGAACTTGGTATGGTGGAGAAATGAAAAAAGGAATGTTCTCTATGATGAATTATTACCTTCCATTAAAAGGAATGGCTTCAATGCACTGTTCTGCTAATGTTGGTGAAAAAGGAGATGTTGCCGTATTCTTTGGTCTTTCAGGAACAGGTAAAACAACTCTTTCTGCAGATCCAAAAAGATATTTAATTGGTGATGACGAACACGGATGGGATGATAACGGAGTATTTAATTATGAAGGTGGTTGTTATGCAAAAGTTATCGACTTAACAGAAGAAAACGAACCGGACATCTGGAGAGCTATCAAAAGAGATGCTTTATTAGAAAATGTTATTGTTGATGAATATGGTGAAATCAATTACTACGACCATTCAATCACCGAAAACTCTAGAGTTTCTTACCCAATATATCATATTAATAAAATTGTATTGCCTTCAAAAGCAGGACATGCAAGCAAAATCATTTATCTTTCTGCTGATGCATTTGGAGTATTGCCTCCAGTATCAATCTTAGATGACGATCAAGCTCAATACCACTTCCTTTGTGGATATACTTCTAAATTAGCAGGAACTGAAAGAGGAATTACAGCTCCAGAACCATCATTTTCTCCAGCGTTTGGTGAAGCATTCTTAACTTTACACCCAACAAGATATTCTCAAACCTTAATTGGTAAAATGAAAGAACACGGAGCAAAAGCTTACTTGGTAAATACAGGTTGGAACGGAACCGGAAAAAGAATTTCACTTAAAAATACAAGAGCAATTATCGATGCAATCATCAGCAGCGAAATTGACGAAGCTGAAACTAGAACTATTCCATTCTTGAATTTAACAATTCCTACTATTTTACCAAATGTAAGTGACGGAATTCTTGATCCAAGAGATACATACAAAGACGATAAAGAATGGGAAGCTAAAGCAAAAGATTTATCAGCAAGATACATCAAAAACTTTGAGCAATATACAGATACCGAAGAAGGTAAACGTTTGGTTGCAGCTGGTCCAAAATTAAGTTAAACTAAATTCAAAATTCGATTCCCGAATAGCTGTTGGTACTTTATCAACAGCTATTCCTTTTAAAAATCAACATTAATTCCTTTTTTTTTAACAATAAGACAGTATTAAGTTAAATTAAAAATTGCATTTTAAATAAAATTTCCACTATATTTGCAATCGAAATCAAGGGATTATCAAATTAAAAATTATGTTATCAATTCAATTGCATCATCATCATTCTCATTATTGCTCTCAAGCGATGTGTTAATGGTATGCATGTAAATCATCATATTTTAAAACCCGTTTGAGTATATCAAGCGGGTTTTTTATTTCCTATCCGTTGTACTCAAGCACAATAATAGTAAATCAAAAAAAATCAAAAAAATGAGTACTTTAAAAATTGCAATTCAAAAATCAGGACGTTTAAACGAAGATAGCATTCAAATCTTAAAAGATTGTGGCATTTCTATTAACAACGGAAACGACCAACTCAAAGCAGAAGCTACTAATTTCCCATTAGAAGTGTTGTATCTTAGAAACTCAGATATTCCACAATATTTAATTGACGGAGTTGTAGATATCGCCATTGTTGGAGATAATCTTTTGGTTGAAAAAGGGAAAAATATCATTGTTGCTCAAAAATTAGGCTTCTCAAAATGTAAAGTTTCAGTTGCTGTTCCAAAAACGTTC
>ERZ1034363.1188-NODE-1188-length-15399-cov-3.109581_pt1 | contig 15399 bp, 17 predicted proteins | sample MGYA00520616_ERZ1034363 | MGnify/ENA primary metagenome ERZ1034363 (study PRJEB33736, sample SAMEA104284506) | Azolla filiculoides | biome: Urban; feature: Water surface; material: Ditch water | place: Netherlands | collected 2015-10-28 | depth 0-0.1 m ...
CACCAGCCGGTAACAGGCTGCGAGGTCGCAGCGCAGCGCCCATTCTTCGGGGCTGACGATGTCTTTGAGTGAGGGGATGTGCATGGCGAGTCTCCTGGTTAGGGCGTTGAATGGCGGCAAGCTTAATGCGGCGGCTGCCCTTTTTCCAGTCGCGCAAGGGTCAGGCCGGTCCGCGGCGGTGGGCGTGCAGGCGGGATGTTGGTCAATCAAAAACAATAGCAAACAATGACCTTTTCATCCTGGGAAATGGCCATTTTTATCTGGAAACAGGGGCCGCAGGGGGCCGCGCCCGTTTCAGCGCCCCGGTGGCGCGCCGGGGCGCTCTTCGTGCGAGACGGCCTGGCGGAACTGGCTGGGCGACAGGCCGGCGTGGGCGAGGAACACGCGGCTGAAGTGCGCGGTGTTGCTGAAGCCCCAGGACAGCGCGATGTCCGTGATGGTGCGCTGCTGGCCCGCGGGGTTTTTCAGGTCGCGCATGCAGGCCTGCAGGCGCCGGCGCAGGATGTAGTGCGCCAGCGTGTCGTCTTCGTCGGTGAAGGCGTTGTGCAGGTGGCGCTTGCTGCAGTTCAGGGCCTGGGCGATGCGCTCGATCGTCAGGTCGGGCTCGCGCAGGTGCTGGCCGATGAACTGGCGGATGCGGTCGCGGAAGGCTTCCATCTGGGTGGTGGCGGTTTCCCGTCCGGCCAGTTCCTGCAGCGACAGGCGCACCAGCTCCAGGATCAGGTCGCCGGCGCCCCGCGCGCTTTCCTCGCTCATGCTGGGCAGTTCCAGGAAGGTGGTGCGCATGGTTTCCAGCGCCACGCGCGAGATGCCGCTGGCGCCGCCCACCTGCCGGCCCATCAGTGCGTCCAGGCGCAGGCCGCGTTCGGTCAGCTGTTCCTTGGGCAGCATCACGATCAGGTGCTGCGAGCGTTCCGGGTTGGCCACTTCGTAGCTGCCGGTGGTGTCGTAGATGGCCCAGCCGCCGGGCCGCACCCAGGCCTGCCGCCCGGCCTGCTCCACCGCCGCGCAGCCCTGCCAGGGTGCGACGATCTTGAGGTAGCTGGTGTCGCTGGCGCGGGCCAGGCGGGGCGTGCGCATCACGCGGTGACGGTTGGCCTCCAGGCGGGTCAGCACCACCTGGCCCGCGTGCGAACTGAAGAGATGCCCGTCGAAGGTGGTGTCGCCATAGAGGTCGGAGTCCAGCCCGCGAAACAGCTTCGACATCCAGTCGTGCCAGGCCGGCGCGCGTTCGCCCGGGCTCAGGTTGTCCGTGCTGAGGATGAGTCCAGATGCCATGTCAGACCTCGCTGTTTTTGGGGCGGCGCATTATGAAGCCGAGGCGCCGGGCGCCGCCATGCCGGCGCCCGCAGTCTAAGGGAAAACCCTGACTGCGCTGCACGCACAGTCAATAGCGAAGTGCATCCGTGGCAAAGCGGGAAGGCCGCCGCAAACCTACGATTTGCCAGCGTTCAATCAGGACGATCGAGGAGGCATTGATGCACTCAAATTCAAAGCGACTGTGGCTCAAGGAGATCAACGCCGCCGGCGGCCTGATGCTCAAGGCCTGCGGCAAGCGCGTGCCGATCGAGGTGGTCGAGTGCGACGACCGCTCCAGCTCCGAGGAGGCCGTGCGCGCCACGGGCTGCGCGAGGGCGGCCTGACCGTGCTGCTGTTAGAACACGTGATGGACGCCGTGCACGCCCTGTGCACCCGCTGCGTGGTGATGAACGCGGGCCTCAAGATCGCCGACGGGCCGGCGCGCGAAGTCCTGTCGGACCCGCACGTCATCCGCGCCTGCCTGGGCGAGGACGACAGCGATGCGTTCGCAGGGGAGGTGGCCCATGCTTGAGGTACGGGAGGTCTCGGTGCGCTACGGCAAGCACCAGGCGCTGCACCAGGTGTCGCTGACGGTGGCGCCCGGCGAGATCGGGGTGATGTTGGGGGCCAACGGGGCGGGCAAGTCCTCGTTCCTGAAGGCGCTGGGCGGCATGGTGAAACCCCTGCCGGGGGCCCGCGCGACGCTCAGCGGCGTGGACCTGATGCAGCTGGCGCCGCACCCCGATCCTGCTGCTCGACGGGCCCTCGCCGGGCCTGTCGCCCCTGATGTGCCGGGAGCTGTTCAGTGCGCTGGCCCGCATCCGTGCCCTGGGCGTGGGCGTGTTGCTGGTCGAGCAGAATGCGCGCCAGAGCCTGGCGATTGCCGACCGGGGCGACCTGATCGAAACCGGCCGGCTGGTGGGCGCAGGCTCGGCCAGCCAGTTGCAGAGCGACCCCGCCGTGCGGCGCGCCTACTTGGGCGCGGCCGGCGAGGGCGTTGTTTGAAACCTTTTCTGTCATGCATTTTTGAGGAGAAAAACCCATGAGCGACATCCAGATGTTGATTGGCGGCGAAAGCCGTGCCGCTGCCAGTGGCGCCACCTTCGAGCGGCGCAACCCGCTGGACCACAGCGTGGCCACACGCGCGCCGGCCGCCACGCCGGCCGATGCGGTGGCCGCGGTCGATGCGGCCGCCAGGGCCTTCCCGGCTTGGGCCGCGATGGGCCCCGGCGAACGCCGCGCGCTGCTGCTGAAAGCCTCGCAGGCGCTGGAAGCCAAGGGCGCGGCCTTTGCCGCTGCGATGGCCGCCGAGACCGGTGCCTCCGGCATCTGGGCCGGCTTCAACGTGCACTTGGCCGCGGGCATGCTGCTCGAAGCCGCGTCGCTGACCACGCAGATCAATGGCGAGGTGATCCCCTCCGACGTGCCGGGCAGCCTGGCCATGGCCGTGCGCCAGCCGGCCGGCGTGGTGCTGGGCATCGCGCCGTGGAACGCCCCGGTGATCCTGGCGGTGCGCGCCATCGCCACCCCGCTGGCCTGCGGCAACACCGTGGTCCTCAAGGGCTCCGAGCTGTGCCCGGCCACGCACGGCCTCATCATCGAGGCGCTGCAGGAAGCCGGCCTGCCGCCGGGCGTGGTCAACATCGTGACCAACGCGCCGGCCGATGCCGGTGCCGTGGTCGAGGCCATGGTGGCGCACCCGGCGCTGCGCCGCGTGAACTTCACGGGCTCGACCAAGGTCGGAAAAATCATTGCGCAGACCTGCGCGAAGTACCTCAAGCCGATCGTGCTGGAACTGGGCGGCAAAGCCCCGTTCGTGGTGCTCGACGATGCCGACGTGGACGCCGCCGTGGCAGCCGCGACCTTCGGCGCCTTCGCCAACTCCGGGCAGATCTGCATGTCCACCGAGCGCATCGTGGTCGACGAGAAGGTCGCCGACGAATTTGTGGCCCAGCTGGCCGCGCGTGCGCGCAGCCTGCCGCTGGGCGACCCGCGCCAGGGCCCGGTGGTGTTGGGTTCGGTGGTGGACATGGCCACGGTGGAGCGCTGCAACGCGCTGATCGACGACGCGCTGGCGCTGGGCGCCACGCTGGTGTGCGGCGGCAAGGCTGACAACACGCTGATGCCAGCCACGCTGCTGGACCACGTGACGCCCGCGATGCAGATCTACCGCGAGGAGTCGTTCGCGCCCGTGAAGGCCATCGTGCGTGTCAGCGGGGTGGAAGAAGCCGTGGCCACGGCCAACGACAACGAGTTCGGCCTGGCCTCGGCCGTGTTCGGGCGCGACATCGCGCGTGCCTGGCAGGTGGCGGGCCGCATCGAGGCCGGTATCTGCCACATCAACGGCCCCACGGTGCACGACGAGGCGCAGATGCCGTTCGGCGGCGTCAAGGCCTCGGGCTACGGCCGCTTCGGTGGCAAGGCCGGCATCGACGCCTTCACCGAGCTGCGCTGGATCACGGTGCAGACCGCGCCGCGCCACTATCCGTTCTGATCTGCTGTTGTCTGGAGAACCTCATGAAGATCCAAGCCGCTGTTGTGCGTGCGCCGCACGCCCCCATGTCCATGGAAACGCTGGACCTGGAAGCCATCCGTGACAACGAGATCCTGGTGCGCCTGGTGGCCACCGGGGTCTGCCATACCGACATCGCCATGCGCGACCAGGCCTTCCCCGTGCCCCAGCCCATCGTGCTTGGGCACGAGGGGGCCGGCGTGGTGGAGGCGGTGGGCCGCGCGGTGCGCAAGGTGAAGGCCGGCGACCACGTGGTGATGAGCTTCAACTCGTGCGGGCACTGCGACAGCTGCCAGGAGCACGCGCCGAGTTATTGCCATGACTTTTTTGGCGCCAACTTCGCGGGCCAGCGCCCGGACGGCACCTCGCCCCTGTCCAGAGGGGCCGAGTCCATCCACGGCAACTTCTTTGGCCAGTCGTCGTTTGCGACTTACTCCATCTGCACCGAGCGCAACATCGTCAAGGTGCCCCAGTCCGCGCCGCTGGAGCTGCTGGGCCCGCTGGCCTGCGGCATCCAGACCGGCGCGGGTGCGGTCATCAATGCGCTGCAGCCGCGCATGGGGCAGTCGCTGGCGGTGTTCGGCTCGGGCTCCGTGGGCATGGCTGCCATCATGGCCGCCCGGGCCATCGGTCTGACCACCATCATCGCGGTGGACCTGGTGGACGAGCGCCTGGCCCTGGCGCGCGAACTCGGCGCCACCCACACGCTCAACCCGAAGGCGGGTGGGGACACGGTGGCCGAGATCAAGCGCATCACCGGCGCGGGTGTGCACCGCAGCTTCGAGACAACCGGCGTGATGAAGGTGTTGCGCCAGGCCGTGGAAAGCCTGGCGCCGCGTGGCACCTGCGGGTTTGTCGGGGCCTCGGCCGTCGGCACCGAGGTGTCGCTGGACGTGATCGACATCATGACGCAGGGCAAGACGCTGCGTGGCATCGTCGAAGGCGACGCCAACCCCGACGTGTTCATTCCCGCGCTGATCGCGCTGCACGCCCAGGGACGCTTTCCGTTCGACAAGCTGATCCGCTTCTATCCGTTCGAGCGCCTCAACGAAGCGATCCAGGATTCCGAGGCCGGCACGGTGGTCAAGCCCGTCGTGCGCATGCCCGCCTGATCAGGCCCCGGCGGGGCCAGGCGCCGTCGCGCGCTCCAGCCGGGTGAGCCAGGCCAGCGCTTCGCTGGCGCTGGTGCCGCACATCTCGGCCGAGGGCTGCAACTGGCCGCACACCGCTGGGCGCTCCGGCTGGCCGAAGATGCGGCAGCGGTTGGCGTCGTCGAGTTGCACGCAACGCACGCCGGCGGGTTTGCCCCGGGGCATGCCGGGGATGGGCGAGCTGATGGACGGCGCAATGCAGCAGGCGCCGCAGCCAGGGCGGCAGGGCATCATGGGCATGGGTGAATATCAATAAACATAGCAAATAGTGACCCATCCACGCTGGGGTGGGGCACTATTTCTTCAGAATCCATGCCCTGGCCGGCATGGACGGTGGCGAAGCGGCCATTTACAGCCCGTGCAGCCGCTGGCTGGCCGTCAGGACCTGTTCCACCACGGCGCGTACGCTGGCGCGGGCCGCCTCGGCGGAGAGCTGACCGTCCGGGTCGAAGGCTTCTCCGGCTTTGGACACTGCGAACTGCTTCGGCGCGACCCAGCATTGCAGGTTGCGCAGTAGCGGCGCGAGGTGCTCCAGCGAGCGCAGGCCGCCCAGGGCGCCGGGCGAGGCGCTGAGCAGGCCGACCACCTTGCCCGCAAAGGGCCGGCTGCCGCTGGACCATTCCGGGTGGCCCTTGACCGGGCTGGACACCCAGTCAATCGTGTTCTTCAGCAGCGCGGTGTAGCTGCCGTTGTATTCGGGCGAGCAGACGATCCACGCCGGGTGCGCATGAAAAATCTCCTTCAGCCGAAGGGCCGCCACCGGCGTGCCGCGGGCTTCGAGGTCGGCGTTGTAAAGCGGCAGATCGAAGTCCGCCAGCTCGATGTGCGTGACCTCGGCACCGTCGGCCCGCGCCATGTGCGCGGTCAGGGTGGCGAGTTTGCGGTTCCATGAGTCGGCGCGGGTGCTGCCGGCGAAGACGAGGAGTTTGGGTGGGGTAGTCATTGGTCTATTGTGCCTCTGGTCTGGCGCCGGCGGCCGTCCGCGGGAGGGGGGATGCCTTGAGCGGGCCGCAGGTGTTTGCCTTCCCGCGCCGCACGGTGGTGTTCAGGGGTACAGCCCGCGCATCTCGCGAGCATGCAGGATGCGCGTGCAGGCCACGATGAAGGTGGCGGTGCGCAGCGTGACCTGGTGGTCTTGCGCCACCTGCCAGATGCCGGCGAAGGCTTCCTTCATGATGCGCACGAGGCGTGCATTGATCTCGTCCTCGCTCCAGAAGAAGCTGGAGAAGTCCTGCACCCACTCGAAGTAGCTCACCGTGACGCCGCCGGCATTGGCGATGACGTCGGGCAGCACCAGCACGTTGCGGTCGCGCAGGATGTCGTCGGCCTCCGGTGTGGTCGGGCCGTTGGCGCCTTCGATGACCATGCGCGCGGTGATCCTGCCGGCGTTGGCAGCGGTGATCTGGCCTTCGAGTGCGGCGGGGATCAGGATGTCGCAGCCCACGTCCCAGAAGGCGTCGTCGAGGAGGGGTTCGGCACCCGCAAATCCGGCCACGCTGCCGGTTTGTTTCACGTGAAACAACAGGGCCGGCACGTCGAGTCCGGCTTCGCGGTAGATCGTGCCGCCATGGTCCTGCACCGCGACCACGCGCGCGCCGGCTTCGGCAAACAGCTTGCCGGCGATGCCGCCGACGTTGCCAAAGCCCTGTACCGCCACGCGCGCGCCGGCGATCTCCAGGCCGGTATGGCGTGCGGCTTCCGCCCCGACGGTGAACACCCCACGGCCTGTGGCCTCGCGCCGTCCGAGCGAGCCGCCCAGATCCACGGGCTTGCCTGTGACCACGCCGGTGTGGGTCGCGCCTTCGTTCATGGAATAGGTGTCCATCATCCAGGCCATGATCTGCTCGTTGGTGTTCACGTCGGGTGCCGGGATGTCCTTGGTCGGGCCGATGATCAGGCCGATTTCGCTGGTGTAGCGGCGCGTGAGGCGCTCCAGCTCGCCCAGCGAGAGGGTTTTCGGGTCCACGCGGATGCCGCCCTTGGCGCCGCCAAAGGGCACGTTGACGGCGGCGTTCTTGACCGACATCCATGCGGACAGGGCCATGACTTCGGAGAGTGTCACGTCCTGGTGAAAGCGCACGCCGCCCTTGCCCGGGCCGCGCGAGGTGTTGTGCTGCACGCGGTAGCCCTCGAAGTGCGCCACGGTGCCGTCGTCCAAGTGGATCGGCACGTCCACAATCAGCGCGCGCTTGGGGCGCTTGAGTGTTTCCACCCAGCGCGCCAGGTGGCCCAGGTAGCGCGTGACGCGGTCCACCTGCAGCAGGTAGATGCCCCAGGGGCCGAGCTTGTCGGCCTGCAGGTAGGAGGGCAGGGCGTGGGTGGCCGGGGTCGGTGCGTGGGACATGGGCGGATTTCCTGGTGCGAGGGTTGGCGGATGCAGTAGAAGGAGCTTACGTTTCATCCGTGCGTCCTGTCCAAGGCCGGGTTGCTTTGGAGTGATGCAATTCACGCATGACCCGGGTTTGGCGGGTCCCCATGCCCTGAAAACGCCCCGGCCGTTAAAATCACCGGCTTCTGGCCAGCCTGGCCTTCCGGCGCGGAACGCGCGCCCTCTCCCGGATTTCCCCATGCTTTACCCTCAAGAATTCGACGTGATCGTGGTCGGCGGCGGCCATGCCGGCACCGAAGCCGCTCTGGCTGCCGCGCGCATGGGCTGCAAGACCCTGCTGCTGTCGCACAACATCGAGACGCTCGGCCAGATGAGCTGCAACCCGTCGATCGGCGGTATCGGCAAGGGCCATCTGGTCAAGGAAGTCGATGCGCTGGGCGGGGCTATGGCCATTGCCACGGACGAAGGCGGCATCCAGTTCCGCATCCTCAACAGCTCCAAGGGGCCGGCGGTGCGCGCCACACGCGCCCAGGCCGACCGTATTTTGTACAAGGCCGCCATCCGCCAGCGGCTGGAAAACCAGCCCAACCTGTGGCTGTTCCAGCAGGCGGTGGACGACCTGATGGTGGAGGGCGACCGGGTGGTGGGCGCGGTGACGCAGGTGGGCATCAAGTTCCGCAGCCGCACCGTGGTGCTGACGGCAGGCACCTTCCTCGACGGCAAGATCCACGTCGGCTTGAACAACTACGCCGCCGGGCGCGCGGGCGACCCTCCGGCAGTGAGCCTGTCCAGCCGGCTCAAGGAACTCAAGCTGCCGCAGGGCCGCCTGAAGACAGGCACGCCGCCGCGTCTGGACGGCCGCAGCATCGACTTCAGCCAATGCACCGAGCAGCCCGGCGACGGCATGCCGGGCGGCATCGGCGACACGGTGCCGGTGTTCAGCTTCATGGGCAATGCCGCGATGCACCCGCAGCAGATGCCGTGCTGGGTGACGCACACCAATGCCCGCACGCACGACATCATCCGCAGCGGCTTTGACCGCAGCCCCATGTTCACCGGCAAGATCGAAGGCGTAGGGCCGCGCTACTGCCCGAGCGTGGAGGACAAGATCAACCGCTTCGCCGACAAGGACAGCCACCAGATCTTCCTGGAGCCCGAGGGCCTGACGACGAACGAGTTCTACCCCAATGGCATCAGCACCAGCCTGCCGTTCGACATCCAGTACGCCCTGGTGCGCAGCATGAAGGGCCTGGAGAACGCGCACATCCTGCGACCCGGCTACGCCATCGAATACGACTACTTCGACCCGCGCTCGCTGAAATCCAGCTTTGAGACGAAGCAGATCGGCGGTCTGTTCTTTGCCGGCCAGATCAACGGCACCACGGGCTACGAGGAAGCGGCTGCGCAGGGCCTGTTCGCCGGCATCAACGCCGCGCTGCAGTGCCGGGGAGAAGGCGCCTGGCTGCCGCGCCGCGACGAGGCCTACCTGGGCGTGCTGGTGGACGACCTGATCACCCAGGGCGTGACCGAGCCGTACCGCATGTTCACCAGCCGTGCCGAGTTTCGCCTGCAACTGCGCGAGGACAACGCCGACATGCGGCTGACCGAAGCCGGCCGCCGCATGGGCCTGGTGGACGATGCCCGCTGGGAGGCGTTCAGCCGCAAGCGTGATGCTGTTTCACGTGAAACAGAGCGTCTCAAGTCGACCTGGGTCCATCCGCGCAATCTGCCGGCGGCGGAGTCGGAGCGGGTGCTGGGCAAGGCCATCGACCACGAATACAACCTGTTCGAGTTGTTGCGGCGGCCGGATGTGAGCTACGCGGCGTTGATGGGCCTGGACGGCGGCAAGTACGCGGCGGAGGCTGTTTCACGTGAAACACTCGGCGATCTGCGTGAGCCCGTGATCGAACAGGTCGAGATTGCCGCCAAGTACGCCGGCTACATCGATCGCCAGAAAGACGAGGTCGAGCGTGCCGCCCATTACGAAAACCTGAAGCTGCCGCCGGACCTGGACTACATGCAGGTGACCGCCCTGTCGATTGAGGCGCGCCAGAAGCTGGCCAAGCACCGGCCCGAAACCCTGGGGCTGGCGTCCCGCATTTCGGGCATTACGCCGGCCAGCATCTCGCTGTTGCTGATTCACCTGAAAAAGGGTGGGGGCAGGGCGCCTGCGCCTGCAGCGGTGTCCAGCACGTCCTGAGGCATGCGGTCGGCAGCGGCCTGTTCCGTGGCCCGCCCTGTGTGGCCCACCCGGAACGTCTCTGATGGCGCGGTCGTCCCGCCTGGCCAAAGCCTGCTGCAAACCATCCAGAGCGTCAGGACCGGTGCTTCCGTGGTTGAGTGCCTGCGCTCCGCGTGAAACAATCCCCGCCACGCATGACGCATGCCCCGTCCGGGCATGCCGGATGCCGCCGAATCAAAGAGCCACCACAAAACATGACCGATATTGCCGTTGACCAGCATGCCGCGCTGCGCCGCACCGCCGCCCAGTTGCAGGTGTCCTTGACCGATGGACAGGCCGCGCTGCTGCTGTCCTATCTTGAACTGATCCAGAAGTGGAACAAGGTCTACAACCTCACGGCGGTGCGCAGCCCCGGCGAGATGCTCACGCACCACCTGTATGACAGTCTGGTCGTCATCGCGCCGCTGCGGCGGCAACTGGCTGCGGCAGGTGCTGCCGAGGGGGCGCCGTTGCGCCTGCTCGATGTGGGCTCCGGCGCGGGCCTGCCTGGGGTGGTGATTGCCATCTGTTGCCCGGACATCGCGGTGACCTGCGTCGATACGGTGGCCAAGAAGGCGGCCTTCATCCAGCAGGTCGCCGTGACGCTCAAGCTGCCGAACCTGCGCGGCCTGCACGCGCGCGTGGAAACCCTGACCGGCCCGTTTGAGGTGGTCAGTGCCCGTGCCTTTGCGTCGCTGCCTGATTTCGTGAACTGGTCTCGCGCTGCGCTGGGGGAGGGCGGCTGCTGGCTGGCCATGAAGGGCAAGCACCCGGCGGACGAAATTGCCGCGCTGCCGGCCGGCGTGCAAGTGTTTCACGTGGAACAACTCACCGTGCCCGGCCTCGACGCCGAGCGTTGCATCGTCTGGATGCGGCCTGCTGCCTTTCCGGTGCAAGTCGCGTAACGTACACTCGCCCCTCCATTCACCTGAGGACTTCCGATGTTCGGCATTGCAGATTACGGCGCGTTTGTCGTGGCCATGATTGTGTTTCTGTTGATTCCCGGGCCGGGCAACCTGGCCCTGATCACTTCAACCAGCAAGGGCGGCATCAAGGGGGGGCTGGGGGCCACGATGGGCGTGATTGCGGGCGACCAGGTGCTGATGTGGATGGCGGTGGCCGGTGTGGCCGCCTTGCTGTCGGCCTACCCCGCAGCTTTTGCCGCCGTGCAGTGGCTGGGTGCCGCGTACCTGGCCTGGCTCGGGTTCAAGATGCTGACGGCCAAGCCCGGCAGCGCGCCAGTGCTCAACATCCGTCCCCGCCATTACTTTCAGCAGGCGTTTGCCATTACCCTGCTCAACCCCAAGGCGATCGTGTTTTACATGGCTTTCTTTCCGTTGTTCGTGGACCCGGCCAGACACCAGGGGCTGTTGACCTTCGGGGTGATGGCCGCCACCATCGCGGTGCTGGCTTTTCTGTACGGCCTGACGGTCGTCCTGCTGACCCACTTCCTGGCCGAACGCCTGCGTGCCAGCCCGGCCATTGGCCATGCACTTGAAAAGGTGGCCGGTGTGTTCCTGATCGGCTTTGGCCTCAAGCTGGCCTTGTCGAAGTAATTTTCCCCCTTCACCCTGAAATCCTCCATGGCCAAAATTTTCTGCGTTGCCAACCAAAAGGGCGGCGTCGGCAAGACCACCACCACCGTCAACCTCGCCGCCGGTCTGGCCAAGGTCGGGCAGCGCGTGCTGATGATCGACCTCGACCCGCAGGGCAACGCCACCATGGGCTCGGGCGTGGACAAGCGCAAACTCGCGCTGAGCGTGTACGACGTGCTGCTCGAATCCGCCTCCGTGCGCGAGGCTGCCGTACTGTCTGAGAAGTGCGGCTACCACGTGCTGGGCGCCAACCGCGAACTCGCCGGTGCCGAAGTCGAACTGGTGACGCTGGACCACCGCGAGAAGCGTCTCAAGGGCGCGCTGGCCGAGGTGGCCGGAGACTACGACTTCGTGCTGGTGGATTGCCCGCCATCGCTGAACATGCTGACGCTCAATGGCCTGTGCGCAGCCAACGGCGTGATCGTGCCGATGCAGTGCGAGTACTTCGCGCTGGAAGGCCTGACCGATCTGGTCAACACCATCAAGCAGGTGCACGCCAACCTCAACAAGGACCTCCAGATCATCGGCCTGCTGCGCGTGATGTTCGATCCGCGCACCACGCTGCAGCAGCAGGTGAGCGAGCAACTCAAGAGCCACTTCGGTGACAAGGTGTTCAACTCCGTGATTCCCCGCAACGTCCGCCTGGCCGAGGCGCCCAGCTATGGTTTGCCAGGCGTCGTGTTCGACCCGTCGGCCAAGGGCAGCCAGGCCTTTGTGGAGTTTGCCCGGGAGATGGTGGAGCGCATCCAGGCCATGTAGGCCGCTTTGGGGACTGAAATGAACCACATCCCAGCATCACAAGGCCTTGTTCAGCTATTGAATTCGTAGCAATCATCTGTCTGGAATCCCTGTCCCCGTGCCGAACCTTTCTTCTCCCCGTGTCCTGATCCTGCCCGGCTGGCAAAACAGCGGGCCGGACCACTGGCAAAGCCGCTGGGAGCGCCTGCACGGCGACCAGCGTGTCGAGCAGCACGACTGGCTGCGCCCGCTGCGTGGCGACTGGATCGCCCGCCTGGAAGAGGTGATTCTGGAGCGCAGCACGCCGGTCGTGCTGGTGGCGCACAGCCTGGGCTGCCTGCAGGCCGCCGCCTGGGCGGCCCATTCCCGCCACACGCACCGGGTGAAGGCCGCGCTGCTGGTGGCGCCGCCCGAGGCCGGGCGCGACGACCTGCGGCAGCTGCTGCCCGGCTGGGCGCCGATCATCCGTGCCCCGTTGCCGTTTCCCACGGTGCTGGTCGCCAGCACCAACGACCCCTTTGGCAGCTTCGCACACGCCAGCACGCTGGCTGCGCAGTGGCGCAGCACCCTGCATTCCATCGGCCCGCGTGGCCACATCAACGCCGATTCGGGCCTGGGCGACTGGCCCGCGGGCCGTGCGCTGCTGCAAGCACTCATGAAAGACTGACCCATGGCCACCAAAAAACCCAAAGGCCTCGGCCGCGGACTCGAAGCCCTGCTGGGCCCCACCGTGCAGGACGGCGCGGCGGACGGCACCACCGGTGAGCAAGGCCCCAACCCCGGCCGCTCCACCTCCCTGCGCCTGGCCGACATGGTGCCCGGCATGTACCAGCCGCGCACCCGCATGGACGAGGGCGCGCTGTACGAGCTGGCCGAGTCCATCAAGGCGCAGGGCATCATGCAGCCCATCCTGGTGCGCGAGCTGAGCGAGGGCGAGAACGCCGGCAAGTACGAGATCATTGCCGGCGAGCGGCGCTTCCGCGCGGCGCGGCTGGCGGGCCTGGACAGCGTGCCGGTGCTGGTGCGCGACGTGCCCAACGAGGCCGCCGCCGCGATGGCGCTGATCGAAAACATCCAACGCGAAGACCTCAATCCGTTGGAAGAAGCCCAGGGCCTGCAGCGCCTGATCAAGGAATTCGGCCTGACGCACGAGCAGGCGGCGCAGGCCGTGGGGCGCTCGCGCAGCGCCGCCAGCAACCTGCTGCGCCTCTTGAACCTGGCCGATCCGGTGCAGGGCATGCTGATGGCCGGCGACATCGACATGGGTCATGCCCGGGCCCTGCTGTCGCTGGACAAGGCTGCGCAGATCACCGCGGGCAACCAGATCGCGGCGAAGAAGCTCTCGGTGCGCGAGGCGGAAAGCCTGGTCAAAAAGCTGGGTGCTGAATTCAACCTGGTACCGCAAAAACCCAAGAAGGAAAAATCCCGCGACCTCAAGCGCGTGGAGGAGGAGCTCTCGGACCTGCTCACCGCCGAGGTGGAGGTGCGCATCAAGAAGCGCGTCAAGCGCCACGGGCGCGTGGAGGAAATGGGCGAGCTTTCGATCCAGTTCGGGTCGCTCGATGAGCTCAACGGCCTGATCGACCGCCTGCGCGGCTGATCCCCCCTGAACCGGGGGATGACGGACGGGCGGGGCCGTTTTACGCTCTGCGGTTGTTTCCTGTTTTTCCGGAGTTCTCCATGAAGCGCATCGCACTGACGGTTCTCGTCCTTTCCTGCCTCGGTTTCGCGGCGCAGGCCCAGACCACGATTGACCGTGTGCGGATGACCGACAACGACCTGAGCTGTCAGCAGGCCTACAACGAGATCGGGCAGATGGACGGCGTGCTGGCGCGCAGCCGCCAGCCGGTGGCGGCGGTCGGCGCGCAGGTGGACCCGAATGCCGCCCAGAATGCGGCCGTGGCCGGTGCCGTGGCGCAGGCGGCCATTGCCAACGCGGCAGCCCGCGGCGGCTTTGGATTTGGCGGCTTTGGCGGCGGTTTCGGGGGCGGTGGCAGCGTGGGCGGGCTGTTTGGCAGCCTGGTGCAACAGGCCGCCGCGCAGGGCGCACAGCAGGCGGCCACCGATCAGGCCGCGGCCGCGGCCACGACCCAGCAAAACGCCATGCTGGCCAGCAGGCCCAGGGCCGCAAGGAACACCTCACCAGCCTGTTTCTGGGCAAGGGCTGCAAGATGTCGGAGATCGTGAAGTAGGCGCCGGGATCTGGCGCAGGCAAAAAAAGAGCCCGGCGTACCGGGCTCTTTTTTTGGGTGCGCAGCCGCCTTCAGGTCGAGAAGATCTTGCCCGGATTCATGATGTTCTTCGGGTCCAGCGCGCGCTTGAGGGTGCGCATCATGTCCACTGCACCCGCGCCGGCCTCAGTGACCAGGAAGTCCATCTTGTGCAGGCCCACGCCGTGCTCGCCGGTGCAGGTGCCTTCCAGGCGCAGCGCGCGGGCCACCAGCGACTGGTTCAGGCGCTCGGCGGCTTCGCGCTCTTCGGGCTTGGCCGGGTCGATCAGGTAGCCGAAGTGGAAGTTGCCGTCGCCCACGTGGCCAACCAGGAAGTAGGGAATGCCGGATGCATCGGCTTCGGCCACCGAATCCAGCAGGCAGTCGGCCAGGCGGCTGATCGGCACGCAGGTGTCGGTGCTGATGGCCCGGCAGCCGGGTTTGGTCTGGATCGCCGCGAAGTAGGCGTTGTGCCGCGCGGTCCACAGGCGCGTGCGTTCCTCGGGCGTGGTGGCCCACTCAAAAGCGTGGCCGTGGTTCTCGCTGGCGATGTCCTGCACCGTCTCGGCCTGCTCCTTCACGCTGGCGGGCGAGCCGTGGAACTCCATCAGCAGCAGGTGTTCCTCGCGCAGGCCGAGGTTGCTGTGCGCGTTGACCATGCGCACGGTGCCGGCGTCGATCAGCGTGGCGGCACTCGGCAACAGGCGGAAGTCGGATGCCGCTGGCGTCACCTGCGGGCCGGATTGCACGGCACCGCCGGCGGCCTGCCAGGCCTGCCAGCCGCCGTCGAGCACGGCCACCGCCTCGTGTCCGGCCCATTTCAGCATCCACCACAGGCGGCCACAGTAGTTGACGCCCTGGCGGTCGTACACCACGGCTTGCATCTTGTTGCTGAATCCGACGCTCCCCAGCCAGGCCGCAACGGTCTCGCGCGATGGCAAGGGGTGCCGTCCCCCGGAGGCCGCGTCGGGCGCGTTCTTGGCACTGAGCACGGTGTCCAGGTGGGCATACACAGCCCCCGCCACATGTTTTTCCTCGTATTGCTGCGGTCCAGCCGCTGGCTGCATCAGTTCAAAGCTGCAATCAAACACCATTAAGGGCTGACCTTGCACTTGAAGTTGCTGCAGGCATTCAACGGAAATCAGGGTGTTGTACATGGCAAAGCGTCCTAGGCGTTATGGCGTCTTTGTGGGGCGGTCAGTGTTCTTCGGCGGGCAGGTTACGTAGGGTGCGGGTGCGTAGCGCCGTAGCGGTGATGCCACTGACCACGATGGTGGCGATACCTAGCCAGCCTATAGGCGCAATTTTGTCGCCAAAGAGCAGGAGGCTATAAAGCGCTGCGAA
>ERZ1034363.1189-NODE-1189-length-15395-cov-11.139313_pt1 | contig 15395 bp, 17 predicted proteins | sample MGYA00520616_ERZ1034363 | MGnify/ENA primary metagenome ERZ1034363 (study PRJEB33736, sample SAMEA104284506) | Azolla filiculoides | biome: Urban; feature: Water surface; material: Ditch water | place: Netherlands | collected 2015-10-28 | depth 0-0.1 m ...
ATGTGCAACGGTCCTTCAGTTTCTTTTTTAGAGTCGAAGAAATTTTCGTTACTTATGCTAACATATTCGTCTAAATTGGCATTTCGGATATTGTCTTTGGCTTTAGCTACAGCACTAGGAGCTTTATCATAGCCTTTAATCGTATAATGAAATTCGCGGGTTTTCTTTAAAAGCGATTCCAATATATTATCGAATAATTCTGCATCCCAATCTTTCCATTTTTCAAAGCCAAACTCTTTTCGGTTAATATTTGCCGGAACGTTGCAAGCAATCATAGCGGCTTCGGCTAAAATAGTTCCCGAACCACACATTGGATCTAAGAAATGACTTTTCCCTTCCCAACCCGATAAAATCAACATTCCTGCTGCTAAAACTTCGTTGATTGGCGCAATATTCGTAGCCGTTCTATAACCTCTATGATGCAATGAAGCGCCTGAAGAATCTAATGAAACGGTCACGTTATCTCTATCAATATGCACATGAATTTGTAAATCTGGAAAATCTTTATCGATACTTGGGCGTTTTCCGTTCAAGTCTCTAAATTGATCTACAATCGCATCTTTGGTCTTCAATGCCACAAACTGACTGTGATTGAAGTTTTCAGAATGCAATGTAGTTTCAACTAAAAACGTATTGTGTTCAGTCAAATAATCCGACCAATCAATCGCTCTGATGCCTTCATACAACGCTTTATCGTTATGTGCTTTAAACGTCTTGATTGGTTTTAAGATTTTTAAAGCGGTACGAAGTGCCAAATTGGCTTTGTACATAAACCCTTTATCTCCTTTAAAACTCACCACACGTGTACCGATTTCCACTTGTTGCGCACCAAGAAGTTGTAATTCTTTAGCTAATATTTCTTCAAAACCAAAAAAGGTTTTGGCCGTCATTTTAAAATTTTCCATGCATCAATTTCAAATTCAATTGCAAAATTCAATTGCAATGTGAATAATTAAGGTATTCTTGTGCAAAAATACATTAAATTTGCTACTTCAAAGAAATGAAATCAGAATTAATGTCAGATAACAACAATAAACAACCCATAATAAACGAACCACAAACTACAAACTGGTTCGAATCTTGGTTTGATACCGAATATTATCACATTTTATACAAAGAACGCAACGACGAAGAAGCGCAATTATTAATGGATAATTTGACGCACTATTTGAATCTTCCCGAAGAAGCAAAAATATTAGATTTGGCTTGTGGAAAAGGACGTCATGCAATATATTTGAATTCGTTAGCTTATGATGTAACAGGAGCTGATTTGTCGGAAAATAGTATTGCCGAAGCATCAAAATTTACCAACGACAAATTACATTTTAAAGTGCACGACATGCGTGAGCCTTTTGAAGAAAAGTATGATGCCATTTTTAATTTGTTCACGAGTTTTGGCTATTTTGATGATGATGCCGATAATTACAAAACGATCAAAGCGATTCACAATAGTTTAACCGAAACAGGTTTTGCCGTTATCGACTTTATGAATGTAGATTATGTGTTGGAAAATTTGGTACCCAATGAAATAAAAACGGTAGACGGCATTGATTTTCACATCAAACGCTACTTAAAAGACGGGCATATTTATAAAGAAATTGATTTTGAAGATAAAGGTAAAGCATTCCATTTTACCGAAAAAGTACAAGCCCTTCGCTTAGCCGATTTTGAGCAAATGATGGAAGAAGCTGGTATTTTCTTATTGGATATTTTTGGCGATTATAAATTGCGAAAATTCTACAAAACACAATCCGAACGTTTAATTATGATTTTTAAATAATGCAATATATCATCACCTTTTCAGCTGTTATTTTAGGTTTTTTAATCGCTTTGTTTTTAAAACCTCAAAAGAAAAAAAACATCAAATTATTGTTGGCGTTCAGTGGTGCATTTTTACTATCACTAACCGTTTTACATTTACTTCCTGAATTATTTAGTGAAGGTCATAATCATGTTCATGAAGGTGAAGAAGCACATGCAACTTTACCTGTTGGTGTGTTTATTATGATTGGGATTTTGTTTCAAATCTTATTAGAATTTTTCTCAAAAGGAGCAGAACATGGTCATGTTCACGTGCATACAGACGCGCATAACGAATTGCATCACATTCCGTGGTTGTTGTTTGTTAGTTTGTGTATTCATGCTTTGTTAGAGGGTTTTCCAATTCATGACAATCAAAATTTAGCCTACGGAATTGCGGTACACCACTTCCCTATTGCTATTATTTTGACCTTATTTTTTGTAAATGCGAAGATGAATAAAATGATGATATTTGCCTTCATGTTTTCATTTGCATTAATGACACCACTAGGTACGTTATTAGCGGAGCAAATGCATTTTGCCCAACATTATTCAAAGGAAATTTCGGCAATTGTAGTTGGTATATTATTTCATATTTCATCAACTATTATTTTTGAAAGTAACGAAGGTCACAAATTTAATTTGGCTAAAATTACGATGATTGTATTTGGTTTTGCCTTGGCATATCTTATTGAAATGGGGCATTCACATTAATCGTTGACCGATTCAAAACATTTGAAAATAACTTTGTAACTTTGATACATTACAACTTTGTAAACCAAAATAATGAACTTTACTAAAACCACCGAGCAAGCATCAAAATACGAACATTTAGAAAAAATGTCGGTTACTGATTTGTTGATCAATATTAATAACGAAGATAAAACGGTTCCATTAGCTGTAGAAAAAGCGTTGCCTCAAATTGAAAAATTAGTTTCTGAAGTGGTGACAAAAATGAAACAAGGCGGTCGTTTGTTTTATATTGGTGCAGGCACTTCTGGACGATTAGGTATTGTAGATGCTTCGGAATGCCCACCTACTTTTGGTGTTCCTTTTGATTTAGTTATCGGAATTATTGCGGGTGGTGATACTGCCATTAGAAAAGCAGTAGAATTTGCAGAAGACGACAAAGAACAAGCATGGAAAGACTTGCAACAATGGAATATTAATGAAAAAGATGTGGTGGTAGGTATCGCCGCTTCAGGAACTACGCCATACGTGATTGGTGGATTGGAAAAATCTAATCAAAACAACATCAGCACGGGAAGTATTAGTTGCAATGCCGAAAGTCCGTTATCAAAAACGGCAAAATTTCCAATTGATGTAGTGGTTGGTCCTGAATTTGTAACAGGAAGTTCTCGTATGAAAGCAGGTACAGCTCAGAAGTTAGTTTTAAACATGATTTCGACAGCAACCATGATTCAACTTGGAAAAGTAAAAGGCAACAAAATGGTAGACATGCAGCTGAGTAACACCAAATTAATTGATAGAGGCACACGAATGATTATGGAAGAAATTCCCGTTTCTTATGAAGAAGCCAATCAACTTTTAACGGCCCATGGAAGTGTTAGAAATGCTGTAGATTATTATAATTCAAACAATTAACCCTATGAAGAACATTTTTTTAGCAATCACAATATTGAGTTTGTCCTTCTCTTTTTCACAAGAATTGCAACTTGAAAAAGGCAAAATATTTTTAGAAGGTGAGCAATTATCTTCTTTTGAAACCAAAAAGTTAATGGCAACCAATTTAAAAGCTCAATACAAATTTAAAAAAGCCAAAAGTAAAGAATCGATTGGTGGTTTTTTATTAGGACTAGGTATCGGGGCTACAGCCGCTGATTTAGTAATGGGATTAACTTCGGATGTAAAATATCCTACTCCAATTACTTATGCAGGTGTAGGTTTAATGGCTGTTTCGATTCCAATACTTTCTGGAAGAAAAAAAATGATTGAAGAAAGTATTGACATCTATAACCAAGGACTTAAAGAGGAAAAGAAAACACTAGGTGATAATTTTGAGTTAAATCTTGTAAACAATTCCAATGGTTTTGGAATCCAAATTAATTTCTAATGGCAACAGATAAGAAAGTTTTAATGAAAGGAATTCGTTATTTATCCGCTGCTTTGCCGTTGTTATTTATTGGGCCAGTAGTAATAAATAGTGCTTTTAAAAATGAGAAACATCCTTTATATCCCTTTATCTTAGGATTAGGTATTATAGCTGCATTAGGAGCTATGTTCTTAATTTATAAAGGAATTAACACTATGTTGAAGAGTTTATTTGATGGCGATAAAAATCAAAATTCATAATATGAAATCTATATCCGCACTATTACTTGTACTACTGCTTACTTCTTGCTACAATCAAGAACGCAATTGCAAAGATTTTAAAACCGGTAAATTTGCTTCAGCAACCGAAATTGAAGGTAAAAAATACACCAGTACTTTTGAACGAAACGACTCCATTCAAATCGAAACGTATGAAGGAAAAATTGATACTTTTAAAGTAAGATGGACAAATGATTGTGAATATATTATTCAAAATATGCATCCAAAAAACAGAGAAGAGAAGAAACCAATTCAAATGAAAATTTTGACAACTAGCTCAGATTCATATACTTTTGAATATTCTTTTATTGGTGATTCAAAAAAGCAACGAGGAACTGTAACAAAACTAGATTAATCAACGTATAATTCGATTTAAACACTAACATAAAACTCATGGAAGTATTATTTACATCAGATGCACTTATTGCCTTATTAACCTTAACTTTTTTAGAAATTATTCTTGGGATTGACAACATTGTATTCCTATCAATTGTTTCAGGTAAATTGAAAGCAGAAGACCAACCAAAAGCAAGACGCATTGGTCTTTTATTAGCTATGGCTTTTCGTATTATTTTATTATTTGGAATTACTTGGGTTTTAAGTTTACAAGATATTTTATTTCATTTAGATTTTGGCTTTTTTAGTGCTGGTGTAACCGGACAAAGTTTGATTATTTTTGGTGGTGGATTATTCTTACTATACAAATCTGTAACAGAAATTCACCACAAATTAGAGGGTGAAGAAGAATCAGAAAAAGGAAAAGCTAGCAATACTTTAACGGCAGCCATTACACAAATAGCATTATTAAATTTAGTTTTCTCATTTGATAGTATATTAACTGCAGTGGGGTTAATTAGTATGAAAGATCCCTCACAAGGTGGATTTGGCTATGAAGGGGCACTTATTATTATGATTTTGTCAATTATTATTTCAATTGTAATAATGATGATTTTTGCGGGGCCCGTTTCTAAGTTTGTTAATGAGCACCCAACTATTCAAATTCTTGGGCTTTCATTCTTAATTTTAATTGGAGTTATGCTTCTAGCGGAAGGATCGCATTTAGCACATTTTAGATTCTTTGGAGAAACAGAAGTACATAGCATTCCAAAAGGATATTTATATTTCTCAATTTTCTTCTCATTGTTTGTAGAATTCTTAAACCTAAGAATGAAGAAAAGTAAAAATCCTGTTAAACTTCACAACAATAAAATTGTGGATGAAAAATTAAAAGATGAAGACATCATGAATTAATATTCATAAGCATTGATAAAAAAAGCTCCCAAATTTGGGAGCTTTTTTATTAGTCTTGGATATATGTTTTGTTTCCGTTTTTATTAATATAATACTTTCCGCCTCGTGGTCCTGTATATACTTTTTTACCTTTGTATTCTCCAGTTACTTTGTCGGCTACTTTTTTCTCTGCTGCCTTTGATGCCGCAGTTTCTTTCATATCTTCTTTTTCTTCAGCTACTGTTTTTTTAGTTTTTGATTTTGCAGTAGTTGCTTTTTCTTTTGCTTCTGTTTTTTTAGTATCTACTTTAGCTTTTGTTTCTTTTTTCTTAGCATCTACTTTAGCTTCGGTTTCCTTTTTCTTTGTAGTTGCTTTATCTTTTGTTTCTTTAGCAGTAGACTTTGCTTTTGACTTTGTTTCTTCTTTAGCTTCTTTTGCTTTTGATTTAGTGTCTTTAGCTTTTTTATCCGCTTTTTCTTTTGTTTCTTTTTTGGCTTTTTCTACTTTTTCTGTAGTTGCTTTTTTAGTTGTTGCTTTTTTAGTTTTTGTTTCTTGAGCCATTGTTCCCATTGAAATGAACAATGCTAAAACCATTAGAAGGATTTTTTTCATTTTTGTCTCTTGTTTAAAATTTAAAAATTATACTATTTTGTGAATTCTATTTACAGGTATCACAACTCCCTGTTTAAGTATTACCCTACTATCAGTAACGCCCCAAATAGTAGTTTCAACAGCTTTTTTTGAAATATCATCTTCAAAGAAAATTTTAATTTTTACATGCTCCAAGTTTCCTAATGATAAAGCTCTGTCTAAATCATTTTTTCTTTGAATTATTGCCTCTTTTTCTTCCAATACATCAATTGTAGGGAAATTTAAAGTGCTTATAGCTTCTTTGTCGATAAGTTGAAATTCGTTATTCATAGTTTAATTAGTTGGTTAGTGTCATAAAATTACTAAAAAAATAAAATATAAAAGCCTTTTTACAGCTATATTATAATAGAATTTCACATTAAACACATTTATCAAAATCTATACCATAAAAAAGAGACTACCTTTTGAGTAATCTCTCTTTCAACTATTAAACGAAACATTTATTAGAATTTCATTCCAAAACCAATACCTAATAACCAAGGATTGATATCAACTTCAGCCGGTACTGTAAGTCCAGGAGCTAAATTAGAAGCATCTACAGTTACATCAGTACTTAAGAATAAACGTTTTGCATCCACATTGATAAAATAAGTGTCATCAATCATTAAATCAAAACCAACTTGAGCAGCATAACCTAATGCGTTATCATATTTTACATCTGCAACAGCACCCGATTTTACGTTATAAAACAAGGTATAATTTAATCCCGCACCAATATATGGTTTAAATACTCCTTCTTTCTCTGCACAAAAATGATATTGAGCTGTTAATGTTGGCGGTAATAAATAAACACTTCCTAAATCTACATTTCCAGCAGCAGTATTAACCGCTTGAACATCATGTTTAGTAGTTCCCAAAATTAATTCAGCAGCAATATTTTTTGTAAAAAAGTAAGTAAAATCTAATTCTGGAATTAATGCATTTGAAATAGCAACATCTCCTCCAATTACACCTACTTTAGCGCTTTCAACGGGTACAACACCAACGCCTCTTAATCTAACTTGCCATCTTTTAAAATCGTTTGTTTTTTCTTCTTTATCTTGTCCATTCACAAAATTTACAGTCAATAGGGACATAGCCATAATTGCAAAAAGTACTTTTCTCATTTTTTAATTAATTTAAAATTATAGTACAAATGTAAAGACCAATATTTCTATAAAAACTGATAAAAATCATAACTGAAAATTTATTTTTATAGTAGATAATCTTTAAAAATTCTAGTTTTTTGAATACATTTGTGCCACTATGCTAAAAACAGTTAACATATTAAATAAAAGAGCCAAATTCGATTATGAAATTCTCGATAAATATTCGGCTGGAATTGTATTAACTGGTACAGAAATTAAATCTATTCGATTAGGAAAAGCCTCAATTACTGAAAGTTTTTGTGAGTTTCATGATGGTGAACTTTTTGTTATCAATTCAAATATTGAAGAATATTTATATGGCACACATTACAATCACAAAACTAAAAGCGAGCGTAAATTGCTTTTAAACAAGAAAGAGCTAAAAAAATTAAATAAAGATTCTGATAATAAAGGACTAACGATTGTTCCGCTTCGTTTGTTTACCAATGAAAAAGGGTTGGCAAAACTCGAAATTGCACTTTGTAGAGGTAAAAAGAACTACGACAAACGCGAATCTTTAAAGGCGCAAGACACCAAAAGAGATTTAGATCGAATAAAAAAGGCTTATTAGCTTTTTTTTACAAAAAATTATGACTAAATTTGTCATGACATAAAATTTTTATTCGAAATCATGAAAACATTACTAAAAAACGCGAGAGAACAAAAAGGCATCAAAACTAGAGAGTTAGCACAACTTTTAGGTATCGATCAGGCATTAGTTAGTAAATTTGAAAATGGTTCGAGAAAACCAACACGTGAACAAATTTCAAAATTAGCCACTGCACTTGATATTAATTTTGAAGAATTAATGATTGCTTGGCTTAAAGAAAAAATTCTGTATGAAATTGGTACTGATGATTTAGCTTTAAAAGCAATGCTACTCGCAGAAGAAGAAATAAAATACAACATTAGCTATGTTAGAAAATCATTGTCTAAAAACTTACAAGTTTTATTAAATGAAATTGATGAATTAAAATCTAAATTAGATAATTTCCGTCAGTTTGATAGTTATAGAATCAAACAAGCTTTAGAATTAGAATATACTTTTGAAAGTAATCGCATCGAAGGAAATACCTTAACACTAAGAGAAACAGATTTAGTAATCAACGAAGGTTTAACTATTTCTGGCAAAAGCATGCGTGAACATCTAGAAGCTATCAATCATAAAGAAGCTATAGATTACATTAAACAACTAATGGATAAAAATACTTCATTAATTGAACGAGAAGTTCTTGCGATACATAATTTAATTCTAAGAGGAATTCATCCAGAAGATGCAGGAAGATATCGTAAAGTACAGGTAATGATAAAAGGAAGTTCTCACATGCCACCACAACCTTTTTTGGTTACTAAAGAAATGGAAGATTATTTTATTTGGTATGAAGAAAATAAATCAAAAATGCATCCTGTAGTGCTTGCTGCTGAAATGCATGAACGATTAGTTACGATTCATCCATTTATTGATGGCAATGGAAGAACTTCACGCTTGGTAATGAATTTAATATTATTACAACACGGATATGTAATTGCAAATATAAAAGGCGATTATGATTCAAGAATGAAATATTATCAAGCATTAGAAACCGCTCAAACTTCTAATAACAAGGAAGATTTTTTGGTCTTCATTGCTCAAATTGAAAAAGAAAGTTTAGAGCGCTATTTGAGTATTATTCAACCAGCATAAAAAAGTCCTGTTTTTACAGGACTTTTAATTTTTATTTTCTAATAATGGTACAAATTTAAAATCACCAAATTCGTGTTTTTCAAATTGGGTTTCATTTTTACGAATCAACAAGGTCATAATTTGATCTTTTTCTCCCACAGGAATTACTAATCTTCCTCCTATTTTCAATTGAGCCATTAATGGTTGTGGTATAAACGGAGCTCCAGCAGTCACAATTATACTATCAAAAGGGGCATAATTTGGTAATCCTTTGTATCCATCACCAAACGACAAATGTTTGGGTCTAATATTTAATTTTGGTAATAAAATGGAAGTTGCTTTAAATAACTCATTTTGTCTTTCAACAGAATATACTTTAGCTCCCATCACACATAAAACAGCTGTTTGATAACCACTTCCTGTTCCTATTTCTAAAATTTTGTGTTCTTTTTGAACTTCTAATAATTGCGATTGAAAAGCAACGGTATATGGCTGCGAAATTGTTTGACCAGCCCCTATAGGAAATGCTTTATCTTGGTAAGCAAAATCACCAAAACTAGAATTTAAAAACAAATGGCGTGGAATTTTACTAATGGCTGCCAACACATTTTTATCGGTAATTCCTTTTTCTTCCAGTTGCTTTACTAACTGATTTCTAAGTCCTTGGTGCTTATTAGTATCTTTCAATTTTATAGGTAATTTGGTTTGTAAATTTAGTATAAAAATAAGTTTATCCAATAGTTTAAAATTAAAGTTTTTAAATAAAACTAACATTTGTCATACTATTAAATTTTGAGTAAATTTATATTCGCAAAAAATTAATACACATGGAACTTACAAAAGCAATTGAAAATCTTGAAGATAAAGGTTATTTAGATGTTCAATTAAACACTAAAATAGATTATATAGAAGCCATTAATGCGCTTCGAAAAGAGAAAAATGCAGTTATTTTAGCGCACTATTATCAAAGACCCGAAATTCAAGACATTGCAGATTTTGTTGGCGATAGCTTAGCTTTAGCACAAAAAGCAGCAGAAACTACAGCAGATATGATTGTATTTGCTGGAGTTCACTTTATGGCAGAAACAGCAAAAATTTTAAATCCAACCAAAAAAGTAGTTTTACCCGATTTAAAAGCTGGCTGTTCGCTAGCAGATTCATGCCCACCGTCAGATTTTGAAGCATTTGTAAAACAATATCCAAATCATATTGTGGTTTCTTATGTAAATACTTCGGCAGAAATTAAAGCTTTGACTGATATTGTTTGTACTTCTTCAAATGCTGAAAAAATTATTAGTTCTATTCCAAAAGACCAACCTATAATTTTTGCTCCTGATAGAAATTTAGGAGCATATTTAATGGAAAAAACTGGAAGAGAAATGCTATTATGGGATGGAGCTTGTTTGGTTCATGAAGCATTCTCAATTGATAAAATTTTAAATTTATACCAAGAAAATCCTGATGCCGAAATAATTGCACATCCAGAATCACAAGCACATATACTAAAAGTTGCAAAATATATCGGGTCAACAGCCGGATTATTGAATTATGTAAAAACTAGTTCGTCTAAAAAGTTCATTGTTGCCACCGAAGCCGGAATTTTACACAAAATGCAGCAAGAAGCACCCGATAAAATTTTAATTGCTGCACCAGCAAAAGAAGATAACTGTAATTGTAGCGAATGTGCTTTTATGAAATTAAACACTTTGGAAAAATTATATTTATGTATGAAATATGAATTACCAAATGTTGAGATAGAAGAATCATTACGTAAAAAAGCGGTGAAATCAATCAATAGAATGTTAGAAATTTCAAAATAATATGAGCATCATTCAATCCGATATATTAATTCTTGGTTCTGGTGTTGCTGGATTATCCACAGCTATAAAATTAGCGAAAGCTTTACCTAATAAAAAGATTATTGTTGCTACCAAAAACAACAAAGAAGAATCCAATACAAAATACGCTCAAGGCGGTATTGCTGCAGTTTGGGATGAAAAAGATTCTTTTGAAAGTCATATTCAAGACACATTGCGAGCGGGCGATTATTTAAACGATATAGAAGTTGTAAAAATGGTGGTTGAAAACGCACCTATCCGACTAAAAGAATTGATAGAATGGGGAGCAGAATTTGACTTTAACACACAAAATGAATATGATTTAGGAAAAGAAGGAGGTCATTCAGCCAATCGAATTTTACATCACAAAGACATTACTGGTTATGAAATTCAAATGACCTTAATTAAGCAAGTAGAAAATTTATCTAATATTGAATTTCTTGCGCATCATTTTGCTATTGAATTAATCACAGAGCATCATTTTACAGATAAAACCATTGAATTAGGTCAAAATGACATTCACTGTTTTGGTGCTTACATTTTGAACGAAAAAACTTCTGAAATTGACACTTACCTAGCACATAAAGTAGTATTAGCAACTGGTGGAAGCGGACAAACTTATGCGACAACCACAAATCCTATAATAGCTACGGGTGATGGTGTAGGCATGGCTTTTAGAGCAAAAGCAATAATTGAAGACATGCAATACATTCAATTTCATCCTACAGCTTTATATGAACCAGGCAAAAGTCCTGCTTTTTTAATTTCGGAAGCCGTGCGTGGTTTTGGTGCTTATTTAAGAAATAAAAATGGGGAGCGATTCATGCTAAAAATGGATGATCGTGGCGAATTAGCTTCAAGAGATATTGTTTCAAGAGCCATCAATATGGAAATTAACACTTCTGGTGCTGAATGTGTTTATCTTGATTGTACTCATTTAGACTATGAAGCATTTTACAAACACTTTCCTAATATTGTAGATAAATGCAAAAGTATTGGAATTGATGTCAAAAAAGATTTTATTCCAGTACTCCCTGCTATGCATTATATGTGTGGTGGTATTACTGTAAACAAAAAAGGACAAACATCAATTCATAATTTATATGCCAATGGAGAAGTTGCCAAAACAGGATTACATGGTGCAAATCGACTCGCTTCAAATTCTTTACTTGAAGCCTTAGTTTTTGGTCATGAAATTGCAGAAAACATCATCGCTGATGAAGCTGTATTTCAAGCAACATTTCCTCCAATTCCCGAATGGAATTCTGAAGGAACAATTGCCCCAAAAGAGCAAATTTTAATTTCTCATAACAGAAAATCTGTTCAAAATATTATGAACGATTTGGTTGGAATTGTTCGTTCAAACGAAAGATTAGAAAGAGCAATTGATCATTTAAACTATATTTATTCAGATACAGAAAAAATGTTCAAACACGTTACTATTTCGCCACAAATTTGTGAATTAAGAAACATCAATGCGGTTGCCTATTTAATTGTAAAACAATCCATGCAAGCCAAAGAAAACAAAGGCGCTTTTTACAGCTTGGATTTATTGTAAAATTGTAAAAAACTTTACCATTTTAGCTATAAAATTTAAACAAATAATACTATTTTTGTTTAAAATACTTTCTTATGCTAAAAGTTGGAGTTTTAGGTGCTGGTCACCTTGGAAAAATACATTTACGATTATTAAATCAATCTGAAAAATATGAATTAGTAGGCTTTTACGATGCTTTTGAAGAAAACGCCAACAAAGTAGCGGCCGAATTTGGTTATAAAAAATTCGATTCTATTGCCGAGTTAATCGCTGCAGTTGATGTAGTAGATATTGTAACGCCAACGATGCAACATTTTGAATGTGCCAAACAAGTTATCGAAGCTGGTAAACATATTTTCATTGAAAAACCAATCTCAAATACAGTAGCCGAAGCGGAAGAAATTATCGCTTTAGCCAAAAAACACAACGTAAAAGGTCAGGTAGGACATGTAGAACGTTTTAATCCTGCGTTTACGGCTGTGAAAGATAAAATTAACAATCCAATGTTTATTGAAACACATCGCTTGGCCGAATTTAATCCACGTGGCACCGATGTTCCTGTGGTTTTAGATTTAATGATTCACGATATTGATGCAATTTTGAGCGTTGTAAAATCTAAAGTTAAATCTATTAACGCTAGTAGTGTTGCAGTAATTTCAGATTCTCCAGATATTACCAATGCTCGAATTGAATTTGAAAACGGTTGTGTAGCAAACATTACTTCGAGTCGAATTTCAATGAAAAACATGCGTAAATCGCGTTTTTTCCAAAAGGACGCATACATTTCAGTAGATTATTTGGATAAAGTGTGTGAAATCGTTCGTATGCAAGACGCTCCAGAAGTTCCTGGTGATTTTGATATGATTTTACAAAATGCTGAAGGTGTAAAAAAACAAATCTATTTTGACAATCCAAATGTACATGCTAATAACGCGATTTTGGACGAATTAGAAACATTTGCAGGCGCTATCAATAATAACACTACACCAATCGTAACGTTAGAAGACGGAACTGAAGCACTTCGTGTAGCATATCAGATTATTGATTGTATGAATAAATAAAAAAACCAAACAAACCTAAAATAACAAAATGAACACAATCGCAGTAATCGGAGCAGGAACTATGGGTAACGGAATTGCTCATACTTTCGCGCAAAGCGGATTTACCGTAAAATTAATAGATGTTTCTGAAAAATCATTAGAAAAAGGAATGGCAACTATTGCATCAAACCTTGATAGAATGGTTGCAAAAGGAAGTATCACCGAAGAAGATAAACACAAAACAATCGGAAATATCATCACGTATACTGACGTTAAAGATGGCGTTGTAGGATGTGATTTAGTAGTTGAAGCGGCTACAGAAAACGTACAATTAAAGTTCAACATCTTCAAACAATTGAGCGAAGTTTGTGATCATAACGTAATTTTAGCAACAAATACTTCATCTATTTCAATTACTCAAATTGCAGCTAACGTAGTTCATCCAGAACGTGTAATTGGAATGCACTTTATGAATCCAGTGCCGATTATGAAATTGGTAGAAATTATCCGTGGTTACAATACTTCAGATGAAGTAACTAAAATTATCATGGATTTATCTGTGAAATTAGGAAAAACTCCAACGGAAGTTAACGATTATCCAGGTTTCGTAGCCAACCGAATTTTAATGCCAATGATTAACGAAGCTATCGAAACGTTATACAATGGCGTTGGTGGTGTTTACGAAATCGACACAGTAATGAAATTAGGAATGGCACACCCAATGGGACCATTACAATTAGCTGATTTCATCGGATTAGACGTTTGTTTATCTATCTTAAATGTAATGTACGACGGATTCAAAAACCCAAAATATGCACCTTGTCCATTATTAGTAAACATGGTAATGGCTGGAAAATTAGGAGTAAAATCAGGAGAAGGCTTCTATGATTACTCTGAAAGCAAGAAAGCAGAAAAAGTTTCGAAACAATTTTCTAAATAAAGTGAAAAGTGATTAGTAATTAGTGAATAGCTAGTTACTAATCACTAATTACTAATCACTTAAAAATGGCCAAAATAAAACCTTTCAAAGCAGTTCGTCCCGCTTCCGATAAAGTTGCATTGGTTTCGTGTAGAACGTATGATGATTACAGTTCGGCTGAGCTTGCTGCTTGGTTGAATTTTAATCCGTATTCGTTTTTACATGTAATTCATCCTGCTTATGCGAATGCGCAAAAAATCACAATGGACAAACGTTTCAAAGGTGTGGCTCATAAATATCAAGATTTCAAACAGGAACAAATTTTAGTTACTGAAGAGCACCCAGTTTTTTATCTGTACGAAATTCAGTCAAAAGGACAAATTTTTACGGGAATTATTGCTGGGACTTCTGTTCATGATTACCAAAATAATGTCATTAAAAAACACGAAGATACTTTGCAATATCGAGTGGAATTGTTCAAAGATTATTTACATCAAACGAATTTCAACACCGAACCCGTTTTAATTACGTATCCAGATAGTGTTGAAATCAATACGTTTATTTCTTTACGAAAAAAGAGCAAACCGGTTTACGAATTTTCTACAACCAATAAAGAAAAACATACCCTTTGGAAAATTGATACACAAAGTGAAATCGATTGGTTACAAGAACATTTCGAAAACATTCCGAATTTATATATTGCCGATGGACATCATCGTTCAGCTTCGGCGGAATTATTATATGAACAAGACAAGCATTTAGGCAACGAAAACCTGAATTATTTCATGAGTTTTTTAATTGCTGAAAGTAATGTCAAAATTTACGAATTTAATAGATTGATTCGCGATTTGAATGGTTTGAGTAAAGATGATTTTATCAAAAAATTATCCGAACATTTTATCATAAAATCCAAAGATCAAGAATTGTGGAAACCACAAAATAAGTTTGAATTTGGCATGTATTTAGATGGCAGCTTTTATGCTTTATTTTACAAACATGAAAACCACAATGCATCTTCGATTTTAGACAGCTTAGATGCTCAAATTTTATACGACAAAGTGCTTTTTCCATTATTAGGAATAGAAGATTTAAGAAACGATGAACGCATTGATTACATTCCTGGAAAGCAATCGATATCCGTCATAAAAGATTTAATCGACGAAGGCGAATTTGAAGTAGGTTTCATGCTCTACCCTTCCGACATCAAAGAAATCAAAGCATTAGCCGATAACAATTTAATCATGCCTCCAAAATCAAC
>ERZ1034363.1193-NODE-1193-length-15350-cov-7.125188_pt1 | contig 15350 bp, 16 predicted proteins | sample MGYA00520616_ERZ1034363 | MGnify/ENA primary metagenome ERZ1034363 (study PRJEB33736, sample SAMEA104284506) | Azolla filiculoides | biome: Urban; feature: Water surface; material: Ditch water | place: Netherlands | collected 2015-10-28 | depth 0-0.1 m ...
AATGGTGATCGCTATGCGCTTGATAATATTTCACTGCATACAAAGACCACTCAAGAAGAAGTAGCGGGGTATTTTCGCGTATTAGTTGCAGAGAATAAACTCGATCTATTAGAGCACTGGATTATTCATTTATTTAATGACGAGTCAGAAAATCACATTATGCGCGAAACGCCAGCACTTGAAGCACTGCACGAAACGGGATTTATGGCGATTAATTTATCCTATCGCAGTGGAGTCAACGCACTTGTCACTGCAGTTAAACCTTAAAACATAGTCACATGAAAACAGCGCAACTAACGCATTTCAACGCCGCAGGTGACGCACACATGGTGGATGTGGGCAATAAAAACGTCACAGCACGCGTTGCAATTACCGAAGGATTTATTGATTTACAACCAGATACATTGCAGTTAATTCTTCAAGGCGGCCATAAAAAAGGTGACGTGCTGGGTATTGCGCGTATTGCAGGCATTATGGCAAGTAAGCAAACTGCCAATTTAATTCCCTTATGTCATCCACTTGCATTGACTCATGTCGATATTGATTTGACCGCAGACGTTGAAAAAAGACGTATTCGCTGCCAAGTCACAGTCAAAACATCAGGACAAACTGGCGTCGAAATGGAAGCCCTAGTTGCCACGCAAGTAGCTTTACTCACTATTTATGATATGTGTAAAGCCGTTGATCGCGGCATGATCATTAATGGCGTTCGTTTACTTGAAAAGTCAGGTGGTCAATCGGGTCACTGGTATGCGTGCAACGACGTGTAACATTATTAAAAAACGAAAGAGGATAAAACATGGCAATCACAATTCATGAATTAGCGACCCTTTGCGGCGCAACCATGGAAGGCAACGATATATATTCTAAAGCGCACATTACCGCAGCAAACGATATTGCAGCGGCAAAAACAGGGCAAGTCACGCAGTTAACGCAAGCCAGTTATCGTCATTTCGTTCAATCGACGCAAGCCTCAGCATGCTTTCTAAAAGAAGATCTTGAAGTACAAGATGCGCCTGAATCATTAGTACTACTGCGTTGCGCTGACCCTGAAAGAGCATTTATACAAGCAGTCAATCTTCTTCATCCACAAACGATTTATTCACCCACCGTTTCCGCTCAAGCGGTTATCGCAAAAACAGTTTCTTTAGCTCGAAATGTGCATATTGGTGCGTTTGCGGTGCTTGATGAACATGCTGAAGTGGATGAAAATACATCAATTCTAACCGGTGCATGCATTGGTCGAAATGTGAAAATAGGCAAAAACTGCGTCATCTATCCCTACGCGGTGCTTTATGATGATGTTGAAATTGGTGATCACGTGATTATCCACTCTGGCGCGATTATTGGCGCGGATGGTTTTGGCTATAAATTCCGTGATGGTGCTCATTTGAAAGTCCCACAAGTAGGAAATGTCGTTATTGGCGATAACGTTGAAATTGGAGCTAATACTTGCATTGATCGTGGGGCACTGGGAAGCACAACAATTGGTGCGGGCAGTAAAATCGATAACTTGGTGCAAATTGGTCATAACAACAAACTTGGTCAACATGTCATAGTGTGTGGTCAGACTGGCATTTCTGGTTCATGCAACATCGATAATTACGCTATTTTAGCGGGTAGCGCGGGCATTGCTGATCATGTCAACATTGGTCAAGGGGCGGTTGTGATGGCGCGAGCAGGTGTTGCAAATGATGTAGCCGCAAAAACACAAGTTTTTGGCAGTCCAGCGAAAGAAAAACGTATTGCTTACCGTGAGCAAATCGCTATTGCTCAATTACCTGATTTACTAAAGAAAATAAAATTATTGGAAGAGCGTTTAGCTCAATTGGAATCAAAAAACGAATCCCCTTAAACAACTTAGCCCCACTTTTGAACTCTCAAAAGTGGGGCTAAGATACAGACAACTTTTTCGACTTATTTATTTCTAAACAAGTCCGAAATTAGTTGCTATTGTTGCGATGCTTGTTTTCAATTTTTGAGAAAACTTCTGCTTGGCTTTGTGCTACTGCACCGCTTTGCAAATGTTTAGTTTCGTCAGCTTTTAACATTAAAACTAAAACGATAGTTACAGCAATCAAACCAGCAATATAGAACCAGAAATAATCTTTTTCTTCATGTGTATCAGTCATCGCTAAATCCTCATAACGTTATTATAATAATTATTGTTACTCTCTCTTCAAAGAGGTCGCCTTAAACGACGGGTATATTTTTACCATGAACTAAACAAATGTCAAAGCTATAAATTAAAAATTATTTTTTCATTTATTAAAATTACTTTGTTTATTAAATAATTAGACTACTATATTCATTTTATTAAACCGTCACTCATTGCCTTTCTATGCCTAAAATCGTTCTTGCATCCGCCTCACCCCGCCGCCGAGAATTACTTGAGCAAATTCATGTGTCTCATCTTGTTCAAGTTGCCGATATCGACGAAACGCCTTTATTGAACGAAACAGCTAAGGATTATGTGCTGCGACTTGCTACGCAAAAAGCCGCCGCTTGCATCCAAAAATTTAATCCACATCTCCCCGTTCTTGCCGCAGATACTGCGGTGGTTTTAGACGGTAAAATTATGGGTAAACCCCAAGATAAAAACGATGCCATTGCTATGCTTCGTGATCTATCAGGAAAGACACACGATGTATTCACCGCTATCGCACTACAAGGCAAAGAATCACATAGTGCATTGAGCGTGACGCAAGTGACGTTTAAAACACTGTTAGAAGACGAAATACAGGCATACTGGCATAGTAGTGAGCCACTTGATAAAGCCGGCAGTTATGCCATTCAAGGTCGAGGCAGTGTTTTTATTGAACGTATCAACGGCAGTTTTTCAGGCGTGATGGGACTTCCTCTTTTTGAAACCGCGCAACTGCTACGCCTTGAAGGCATTGAGTTACTGGCATGAGTGAAGAAATTTTAATTAACGTCACCCCACCGGAAACACGCGTTGCCGTCATTGAAAATGGCGTTCTTCAAGAACTGATTATTGAACGCAGTTGTAAAGTTGGCTTAATTGGCAATATTTACAAAGGCGAAGTTTGTCGTGTCCTACCGGGTATGCAAGCAGCCTTTGTGGATATTGGCCTGCCTCGCACCGCTTTTTTGCATTTATCTGATTTGTGCCCAAAAGAGTTGGAAAAAAAAGGTTCTGCCAATATTGAGCATTATCTGCATGAAGGGCAACATGTGATTGTTCAAGTTTTTAAAGACCCCCTAGGCACCAAAGGCGCTCGTTTAACAACTGACATATCCATTCCATCACGCTTCCAAGTTTATATGCCTTATTCGTTAAATACGGGCGTATCTCAGCGTATTGAAAACCCCGAAGAACGCACACGCTTAAAAAATTGTTTAGAAGGTTTTAGACAAGAACGTCATTGCGGCAGTTTTATTGCGCGAACAGCGGCTGAATGTGTCGAGGAATCAGTATTAATTGCGGACATGGAATTTCTGCTTAAATTATGGGAATCCATTCACATCAAAATTGCTACGGCTGCGCCAAAACAATTTATTCATAAAGATTTGCCGCTCAGTGTACGCACGCTGCGTGATTTATACCGAGAAGGCATTGAGCGCGTCCGTGTTGACTCAAAAGAAACGTATCAACGTTTAATTGAATTTGCTGAAATTTTTGTTCCCGAAATTATTCCTGTTATTGAACATTACACCGGTGAATGCCCTGTTTTTGATATTTACAGCGTAGAAGATGAAATTCAAAAAGCCTTAGCACGAAAAGTATTACTCAAATCAGGTGGGCATTTAGTTTTTGATCAAACAGAATCCATGACAACCGTTGATGTCAATACAGGCAGTTATGTCGGAGGGCGAAATTTAGAAGAAACCATCTTTAAAACCAATTTAGAAGCGGCGCAAACCATCGCGCGGCAGCTGCGACTGCGTAATTTAGGCGGTATTATTATTATCGATTTTATCGACATGAAAAGCACCGATCACCGAGATCAAGTACTGCAAGCCTTAGAGCGTCACTTAGAAAAAGATCGCTCAAAAACCAAAATTACGGAAGTTTCTATTTTGGGATTGGTTGAAATGACACGCAAACGCACTCAAGAGAGTTTGGAGCATATTCTATGCGAACCCTGCCCTGCTTGTGATGGTCGTGGCGTATTAAAGACAGCTGAAACCGTTTGCCTTGAAATTTTCCGTGAAATTATTCGAGAAGTTCGCCAATACAATGTTCAGAAAATTCTCGTACTGGCTTCGCACGAAGTAGTTGAAATGTTGCTTGATGAAAAAGCCGACATGCTCACCGAACTTGAATTATTTCTCAATGTACAAATTAAATTTCGCTCTGAGGCCAGCTATAACCAAGAGCAATATGATGTCGTCTTGCTGTAGCGCCATAAAAAAAGCCTTTTACGCCATTTTTGCATAAAAGGCTTTCGTGTATCGATTGGAAAAAATTACGCTACAAAAACACTCGCACCACGTAATTTTTTCATCGCATTTTGCTCAAGCTGCCTAATACGCTCAGCTGATACATTATATTTCTCAGCTAATTCTTGCAGGGTCGCCTTTTTCTCCACAAGCCAGCGACTCGATAAAATATCCAAACTGCGCTCATCAAGTACTTTAAGTGCTTCGGTTAACAATTCATGTTCGTTGCCTTCCCAATCGGATGCTTCGAGCAATTCAGCTGGATCGCCATGGTAGGTTTGCAAGTAATTCACTGGCGCTGCGTAATTTTCATCGTCTGTGTCGTCGCTAGACATATCAAATGAAACGTCATGATTCCCTAAACGTTTTTCCATTTCATAAACGTCACTTAAATTCACGTTCAAATCATCAGCAATCGCTATGGCGTCATCATGTGAAAGCCAATTTAAATCTTTTTTGGCTTTGCGCAAATTAAAAAATAATTTACGTTGCGCTTTTGTAGTGGCAACTTTAACAATGCCCCAATTTTTAATGACATATTCGTGAATTTCTGCTTTTATCCAATGCACAGCAAAAGAGACTAAACGAACACCAACATGAGGATCAAAGCGTTTCACCGCTTTCATAAGTCCCACATTGCCTTCTTGAATGATATCAGGCATCGATAAACCATAGCCACTATAGCCACGCGCAATATGCACAACAAAACGTAAATTTGTCATGACTAATTGACGCGCCGCTTCTAAGTCGCCTTCATCATGGAATCGACAAGCAAGATCGTATTCTTCTTCAACTGTTAATTGTGGAATTTGACGAACCACATTTAAGTAAGCGTCAAACGTTCCAACAGATAAATTTACAGGTATAGCTAACGCGTTTGTCATAAATAACACCCTTGTGTATCGTTAAATCTTAATATGCAAAATTTTACCATTTTTAACCAATATTTCATTATATTTCTTGCTATCATAGTCTGACTTATTTCACAACTTCACATTGATTTTTTAATTAATTTCGGAATATGCCTAAATTATTGACTTTTTTAAGCTTCAGCTTACTTATCATCTCAAGCGTTAATGCTGACGAGATGCGCCCCACCGGTGACTTAGGCGTTGTCATCGAGCGTGAAGCACACTCCGTGCTGATTGTGAATACCACGCAAAAAGCACAACTTGCCCGAATTGAAGACCTCGGTGACTTATCGCACGCCTCGGTTGTTTTCTCTCGTGATGAGCGTTTTGCCTATGTTTTTGGGCGCGATGGCGGCTTAACTAAAATAGATTTGTTAGATGATGGGGTCAGCAATCGAATAATTCAAGGGGGTAATAGTATTGGTGGTGCAATTTCTCAAGATGGCAGTGTCATTGCGGTTTCGAACTACTCTCCACCGGGGGTAAAATTATTTTCAGCCGATACATTGGAATTATTAGCCGATATTCCAGCGAGTTACGGGGATAATCAATTATCCAAAACCGTGGGCCTTGTCGATGCACCAAACCATCGTTTTGTCGTGAGCTTATTTGATGCAGGTGAAATTTGGGTCATTGATGTCAACGACATTAAAAACCCTAAAATTGAAAAATTTAAACACATTGGCAAACAACCTTATGACGCCATGATTTCCGCCGATGGGCGTTATTACATCGCGGGATTATTTGCCGAAAAAGGCTTGGCACTGTTGGATTTATGGCATCCTGAAAATGGCGTCAAACGCGTACTTGAAAATTACGGCAAAGACGATGAGCAACTGCCTATCTATAAAATGCCGCATTTTGAAGGCTGGGCAATGACGAGTGATTATGTCTTTGTGCCAGCAATTGGACGACATGAAGTGCTTGTGGTGGATAATCGCACGTGGCAACTGGTCAAAACGATTCCCGTTTTAGGTCAACCTGTTTTTGTCATGGCAAGACCTGATGGACGGCAAATTTGGGTTAACTTTGCGCTACCTAGCAATGATAAAGTCCAAATTATCGACGCCAGTTCATTAAGCGTTACAAATACCCTCAATCCCGGTAAAGCGGTACTGCATTTTGAATTTACACCACGCGGTGAAAACGTATGGGTTGCTGTGCGTGATGATAATCAAGTTATTGTTTACGATACCGCCACACTTAGCGAAATCGCGCGACTGCCTGCTGACAAGCCTAATGGTATTTTCTTTAGCGCTCGAGCGCATAAAATCGGAATGTAACCGTGCTTGAATTATCGGATTTACAAAAAAAATTACTCAATGATTTTCAGCGGAATTTTCCTCTCACGCCAAAGCCTTATGCAGATATCGCAAAACAACTTGGCGTGAGTGAAAATGACGTACTCAACGCATTAAATGAATTAGACGAAAAACAATGTATTAGTCGTATTGGCGCCATTATTCCGCCTAATCAAATTGGTGTAAGTACCCTTGCTGCAATGTCTATTCCAGAAAATGACATTGAGCGCGTGGCAGCGCAAATCAATCAATATACTGAAGTGAATCATAATTACGAGCGTGAACATGACGTCAATCTTTGGTTTGTGCTAATTGCCCAAAACGCCGCGCATTTGGACACGGTTATTTCATCAATTGAAAACGAAACCGGTTATCCCATTCTGCGTTTTCCTTTGATAAAAGAATTTTTTATTGATTTAAGTTTTCGATTGGATTTAGCCAATGATTGAAAACAAAGATTATCTCTTGTTAGCACAAATTGCTGAAGGTTTGCCCATTTGTTCACATCCTTATGCCATTATGGGTGAAAACATCGGTTTGAGTGAAGCGCAAGTCATCGAAAGATTAACTTATTTACAAAACAAGGGAATGATTAAGCGCCTAGGTATTATTGTCAAACACGCCACGCTCGGCTATCGCGCTAATGCCATGATTGTCTGGCGGATACCTGAAGAAGATATTGATATCGTGGCACAAGAAATGCTGCAATTTTCCTTTGTCACACTTTGTTATCAACGCCCAATATTGCCAGAATGGCCTTATAACTTGTACTGTATGATTCATGGAAAGAATAAAGATACAGTCCAAAGCCAACTTGCGCAACTTATTGAACAATGCGGCTTAGATACTGTTGAAAAACAAATTTTGTTTAGCTCACGTTGCTTTAAACAACGTGGCGCCGTATACACCGCTAATTAATTACACAAAACAATGAAAAATATTTACGTCACGCAACAACCAACGCTCTACAAACATAAAAAAAAGCGCAACACTTAAAAAGTGATTGCGCTTTTTGATGACATCAAAAAATTAACGAATTAATTACTTTTACCGGCGCGTTTACGCTCGTTTTCAGTCAATAATTTTTTACGCAGACGAATCGACTTCGGCGTCACTTCAACTAATTCATCATCAGAAATAAACTCTAATGCTTGTTCAAGTGTTAATTTTTGAATACGTGCAAGCACTAAACTTTCGTCAGTACCTGAAGCACGAACGTTCGTTAATTGTTTTGGTTTACATGGATTAACACACAAATCGTTTGTACGTGAATGTAAACCAACAAGCATACCTTCATACACTTCATCACCATTCACCAATAACAACTCGCCACGCTCTTGCAGTGGATGCAATGAATATGTAACCGCTTTGCCTGAAATCATTGAAATCATCACGCCACGCATACGCGTTCCGACGTCACCGGCTTTCATTGGACCGTAATGATCAAATACATGGTAAAGCAAACCTGAACCTGATGTTGCAGTCATGAATTCAGTTTGGAAACCAATTAAACCACGTGAAGGCATCATGTATTCTAAACGAATACGACCTTTACCATCTGGAACCATATTGGTTAAATCGCCTTTACGATCGCCCAATTTTTCCATGATAGAACCTTGATGCTCTTCTTCCACTTCAATGGTCACCATTTCAAACGGTTCGCATTTTTTGCCATCAATCTCTTTTAAAATAACTTCAGGACGTGATACCCCCATTTCAAAGCCTTCGCGACGCATATTTTCAATTAAAACTGATAAATGCAATTCGCCACGACCCGATACTTTGAATTTATCTGGATCCCCAGTGTCTTCAACTTTCAGCGCTACGTTGTGTTGTAATTCTTTTTCCAAGCGATCACGAATTTGACGTGTCGTGACAAATTTACCTTCACGACCGGCAAAAGGGGAATTGTTTACTTGGAAAGTCATCGAAACTGTCGGCTCATCTACTGATAAAGGCGTCATGATTTCAACTTTTTCAGGGCTGCAAATGGTGTCTGAAATTTCTAATTTTTCAATACCCGCAAACGCAATAATATCCCCTGCTCTGGCTTCCTGTACTTCAACGCGCTCTAAACCGTGGAAGCCGTAAACTTGAAGCATACGACCTTTACGCTCAACGCCTTCGCGGTTCACAATCACCAGTTGTTGATTAGGTTTAATCACGCCGCGTTGAATACGACCAATACCAATAACACCAGTATAAGTATTGTAATCTAAGCTGGTGACTTGCATTTGGAAAGGACCATCAACGTTCACGGGTGGTGGACTTACTTTATCAATAATGGTTTGAAACAGCGGTGTCATGTCGCCGCTAGAAACCGTTGATTCAAGTCCCGCATAACCGTTAATCGCTGACGCGTAAACAATCGGGAAATCTAACTGCTCATCGGTTGCACCTAAACGATCAAATAAATCAAATGTTTGATCAACCACCCAATCAGGACGCGCACCAGGGCGATCTACTTTATTAATGACAACAATCGGTTTTAAACCTAAAGCAAATGCTTTTTGTGTTACAAAACGCGTTTGTGGCATCGGACCATCTACCGCGTCAACAAGTAATAAAACAGAATCTACCATCGATAAAACACGCTCAACCTCACCACCGAAATCAGCATGTCCTGGAGTATCAACGATGTTAATGTGGTAGCCATTCCAGTCTAGCGCGGTATTTTTTGCCAAAATGGTAATGCCGCGTTCTTTTTCAATATCGTTTGAATCCATGACGCGCTCGGTCACTTTCGTATGCGCTGCGAATGTGCCAGATTGTTGCAATAATTTATCCACAAGCGTCGTTTTTCCGTGGTCAACGTGCGCAATAATGGCAATATTTCTTAGTTTTTCAATCACTTTTTGTACTCTTTAGTTAAATAAAATTGGGTGTTACTTTTTAAATTAAGGTTGAATGTTTAACTTTGTTGCCAAGGGAGTCCCACAAAACGCCAGCCATTTAAATGACCACGCTGTTTATTGTGATTTAGCGACCCTTCAAAACCATCAACAATGTTAATTAAACGCAAATAACCCGCATTTTCAAGCGCAACAGCGGCTTCAAGTGAGCGCTGTCCACTGCGACATAGTAATAAAATAGGCGTATTGGGATTTGCGGCAACACGATGGACACTTTCAATAAAATGGGCATTAAGTTGGAAGTCGGGGGCTTCTTTCCATGGAATATGAATGGCTTGGGGTGGATGACCCACAAATAAGAATTCCATTTTTGTCCGCACGTCAATGAGTACCGCTGTTGCGTCATTTTGCAAAATGTCCCACGATTCTTGCGGGCTACGATTTTCAATCATGGTGAATTTCCAAAAGTTAAATGTTCGGCGCTATTATCGCATTCATTATCAATTTTGGCTCGGCTAAGTGCGACCTTAAACGTATTTTAATTAAAAAACTAAATATCACCGCCAAAAGATTTGGCGATACAATACGCTAAACTATCCACTTTACGCCTGACTTTATTAAGGCTTCACCTTTAAAACTATTTATGCAAACTGAGATCGAAAACGTTCGCGCCACCGCAGAATTGCTACACAGTCAAGCAGCCATTGACGCTGCGCTCGATACAATGGCAACGCAAATCAATCAATTACTCGCCGGTCGTGACCCGCTTGTCCTTTGCGTCATGAATGGTGGACTTGTCACCGCAGGGCATCTTCTTACGCGCTTAACCATACCGTTGACTATTGATGCCATTAACGCAAGTCGCTACCAAAATAAAATTGTAGGTGACGAAATTGAATGGTTAATTAAACCGCGTGTTTCACTTAAAGACCGAACTATTTTGATTATCGACGATATTTTAGATGCAGGTATTACCCTCGCTGCGATTTATGATTTTTGCCTAAAAGAAGGCGCGACTTCCGTTTACACCGCTGTCCTTCTCCATAAAGAGTTACCCCATAAAAAACCGATTACAGCTGATTTTATCGGTTTACACGTTCCTGATCGCTACGTGTTTGGCTATGGTATGGACTATAAAGGCTATTGGCGTAATGCGAATGGCATTTATGCTTGCGCGGAGTAGATAATGACATTACAAAAAAAACCATTTGGCCCTGTTATGCTCGACGTTGCAGGTCTTGAATTAACACCGAAAGAACGTGATACCCTCAATCACCCAAACACGGGCGCTGTGATTTTATTTTCCCGTAATTATGAAAGTCCTCAACAAGTTGCGCAGCTCATTGCAGATATTCGCGCAGCAAGACAAGGCGATATACTCATCGCAGTCGATCAAGAAGGGGGGCGAGTTCAACGTTTTCAAACGGGCTTTACACGTCTGCCACCAGCGGCACGTTATGAAAATGAACCTGAAATAGCAGAAATTGCCGGTTGGCTCATGGCGGCTGAATTGCTTGCTGTAGGCATCGATTTTAGTTTTGCTCCCGTTTTGGACGTTGATTGTGGTGTCAGTGACATCATTGGCAATCGCTCATTTTCACAAAATCCACAAAAAGCAACCCAACTCGCCAGCGACTTTAGACGCGGCATGAATCTCGCCGGCATGGCCGCCACAGGCAAACATTTTCCCGGACACGGCGCTGTTGCACTCGATTCGCATTTAACGCTTCCTATCGATACGCGCGATTTACAGGCGCTAGAGGAAAGTGATCTGCAACCGTTTCGCCAGTTAATTAACGAAGGATTAGAAGCGATTATGCCTGCGCATGTTTTATATTCTCAAATTGATGCGCAGCCAGCGGGTTTTTCAACGTTTTGGATGCAAACCATTTTGCGTGGTGAATTAGGCTTTGACGGCGTGATATTTAGCGATGATTTAAGCATGGAAGGGGCTGCAAGTGTGGGGAATTTTGCAGAACGTGCAACGCTGGCATTAGATGCAGGATGCGACATGGTGCTGGTCTGCAATAATCCAGAGGCAGCGCAAGACGTTTTAGATTCATTGCCAATACAAAACAAGTCAGATCGTGAAAGGCGCCTGCAAAAAATGCGCGGTCAATTCACGGGCAATAATCTTGCGCAATTACACGCTTCAAACATGTGGCAACAAGCTGAATTTCTCGTGCGCGACTTCTCACAACGCAATGCGTAAAACGTTGATTCATTTCATTAAACCAGCCAGACAATACGAATGACACTCAAAAAGCATCATGCCGTTTCTTAACCTCAAACTCCCAGCGGGGCTCTCTATTATTATCTTATGCGGTTTAATTTTATTATCGCTTCAGTTAATGAGTAGTGCCACGCAAGAATCGTCTGAACTGAGCGCCATGTATTCATGGCTGTTATGGATTAATGGTGCAGGTACCATTGCCTTATTAGGTTTAGTGGGCGTCAATCTCTATTCGCTAACGCGCCAACTCAAACGCCGCGAAGCAGGGTCGCGTTTAACCATTCGGATGGTCACCTTATTTGTCGTGCTGGCGCTGTCACCTGCGGGCATTGTATTTTATTTTTCCATGCAATTTCTTCATCAAGGCATTGATAGCTGGTTTAATGTTGAAATGGACAGAGCAATGGAAGATGCACTTGAACTCAGTCAAGCCTCGCTTGATCAGCGCATTCGTTGGGATCTTATGCAAACACAGCAATTAGTTGAAAAAATTGCTGAATTGCCTGAATCACAAGCAGGTTTAGAATTAGAAAATTTTCGCGTGATCTCCAACGCGGCTGAAATGACGTTGTTTTCGCGCCAAGATCGTATTATTGCGTCAAGTAGCGCCAATCCCAGTGACATTTTGCCCAGTTTACCCGATGAACATACATGGCTACAACTACGCCAAAATGGTGAATATGCGGCACTGGCAACCGTACGCAAAGAAGAGTTGATGATTCGCATTATTTTAACGCTCAAGGGAAAAGACCCACGCTATCTGCAAGCACTCTACCCTGTACCTGTTCGTATTGCTGACTTAGCGGATTCTGTCGAATTTGCGTTCGTGCGCTATCAAGAAATGAACTTTTTGCGCGGCTCACTCAAAATGACTTTTTCACTCGCACTCTCTTTAGTGTTATTGATGAGTTTACTTGCCGCGATTTGGATTGCGTTTATTAGTATTCGGATGATCATCGCGCCAGTTAAAGAATTAGTCAAAGGCACGCAAGCCGTTGCGTCTGGAAAATATGACCAACAATTACCCGTTATGGCGCAAGATGATTTAGGTTTTTTAGTTGAATCATTTAATGAAATGACCCAGCGTATTGCAAGGGCCAGTCAAGAAACACGCATTGCAAGTTTTGAAGTGGAAAATCAACGTGCCTATCTAGAAACCATTTTGGCAAATTTAACCGCTGGCGTGATGAGTTTTGATGCCAATCATAAAATTCGAACCGCCAATCAAGCGGCCTATAAAATTTTTCATGTACCTATGCCACAATTTGTAGGTGAAACGCTATTAAAACTTGCTCAAGATTACGCCGAACTCGCTGAACCGCTAAAATCTATTCAGCGATTTTTAGAGCAATCTGAAGATATTTGGCAACAACGTTTAGCGTTTTTAGGCTCAAATGGGCGACAAGAATTACTCTGTCGCGGAACGCCTTTATTTTCGCAAGATGGCCGAAAAGTGGGTGCTGTTGTGGTTTTTGACGATGTCACGGATTTAATTCAAGCGCAAAAAAATGCGGCATGGGGAGAAGTGGCAAGGCGTTTAGCTCATGAAATCAAAAATCCCTTAACCCCCATTAAATTATCCGCCGAACGTTTACAGCACAAATTAGCCGATAAACTGTTAGACCCAAGCGACGCCGATATGCTTCAGCGTTCAACAAAAACCATTGTTCAGCAAGTTGAAGCCATGAAAGAAATGGTAGATGATTTTTCTGAATACGCAAAGCCATCAAAAAAGCAAGCTGTCAACATTGATTTACCCGCCTTAGTGCAAGAGGTGTTATCGCTTTATGTAGTGAAGTCGGGCGTACATTTTAATGTTGAACGTGAAAGCTACGACTTGATCATTCACGGTGACCCTATCAGTATTCGCCAAGTACTTCATAATTTAATTAAAAATGCACTGGAAGCCATCGAAGAAAAAGGTCAAATTGATATTCATTTACATCGTGTACAAAAAAACAATATCGATTTTATCGAAATCGCTTTGTATGATGATGGCATCGGCATTAAAGAACAACAGCTTGAACAAATTTTTGAGCCTTATGTCACCACCAAAATCAAAGGCACCGGACTTGGCCTTGCTATTGTGAAAAAAATTATTGAAGAACATGGCGGTGCTATTTGGGTTGATGCTAGCCGAAAAATAGGAGCAGGATTTATTATTCAATTACCTGCGCTGTAAATATAACGTAAGTTACTAATTATCAAACGAGACAATCATGAACAATTATCACGAAAGCAAAAAAGCGCGGCGCGTTGCTGCCATTGCTTATTTACTCTTTATGACCTTCATTGTGGGCGGAACGCTTTTGTCACAACAAAACACGCCGCAATCCAAAGCAAACGAATCTCAAGCATTCAGCTCAACCCATTCCGAGAAAACAATATGAAAAGAACACGCTGGTTAATTGCCACCCTACTGAGTTTAATGAGTATTTTCGCTCATGCTGGTGATGAAGCACCTGTAAAGCAATTAAAAGCCTTTTTAAGTGCCTCTAAATCAATGACCGCCAATTTTAAACAAGTGTTAATTAACGAAGCGGGCGATCCGCTACAAACCAGTTACGGGCAATTTTATTTGCAACGTCCAGGGAAATTTCGCTGGGATTATACAAAACCTTTTCAGCAACAAATTATTTCAACCAGCGGGAAAGTTTGGTTTTATGACACCGATTTGGAACAAGTAACCATTAAAAAACTTGATGAATCGGTTGGGTCAACGCCAGCACTGCTTCTCAGTGGTGATGTTCCCCTTGAAGATAATTACACGATTGAGCAACAAGGTACCGAAGGCGATATGCACTGGATTAAGTTAGTGCCAAAAAGCCAAGACAGCACCTTCAAATCGGTTCTCATCGGTCTTGAAAAAGGCGCATTAAGTGGTATGCAGCTCAATGATAATTTTGGTCAATTGACACGAATTTATTTTTCAAACGTCAAACTCAATCAATCAATTCATCCTGATTTATTTGAATTTAAAGCCCCTGCTGGCGCGGATGTGTTTGGTGAATAAAAAATCGCCTGTCGTATCAAAGATAAATTTTAAAAACTGTTGTTTTTTATTGACATCTTGAAAATATTTTTCAATGAAACGACTTACTATTTGATATTTAAGGATTTTTTTCACTCAAAAAAAACAAGCTAAAACTTGTAACAATTAGATTTTGCTGGTATTATGGCAAGTGACAAATGTATTTTGTTGTATAAAAACAAATCCATTTTTTACCCCAACGCTTTATTGAGGACCAAACCAAATGATGTATACAAAAACAAAAATAGCTTTAGGTGTTGCAGCAACTTTATTCGCTTTCAACGTTTCTGCGGACGAACACGAAGCACATCACCATCACCATCATCACCATAATGCAGCACATGCAGAACACGGACATGGACATGTAGGACACGTTGAAACAGTTGAAACTCACACGTCCTCTTTTTCACACTCAAACTCAAGCAATGCAAAAGTTGACGCATTAGAAGCACAACTTCAAGCAATGCAAGCTGAAATTCGTGGATTAAAAGCGGCTGCCAATCATCACGCAGTGGATCCTGATACAGCGAAAGTTCAAGAGTTAGATCAGTGGATGAACACCGTAAAACACGAAGATCACCACGGCAAATCTAAAGACAACATGGTATTTTTCCGTGG
>ERZ1034363.1194-NODE-1194-length-15330-cov-7.740445_pt1 | contig 15330 bp, 15 predicted proteins | sample MGYA00520616_ERZ1034363 | MGnify/ENA primary metagenome ERZ1034363 (study PRJEB33736, sample SAMEA104284506) | Azolla filiculoides | biome: Urban; feature: Water surface; material: Ditch water | place: Netherlands | collected 2015-10-28 | depth 0-0.1 m ...
ACTTCAAGGTGGTGTCGGTGTCGGCGCTGTGCCAGGTGCATTACCTCAACGACAGCGCCCGGCTCGGCTGGGCGATGCGCCGCGCCATCGAGGACCATTACGACGGCACGGTGGCCATCCTGGCCAGCGGCTCGCTCTCGCACCGCTTCGCGCAGAACGGCCTGGCGCCTGAATACGCCTTCAAGGTCTGGAGCCCCCTGCTGGAAAAACTGGACCACGAAGTGATCCGCATGTGGGAACACGGCGAGTGGGCGACCTTCTGCGAGATGCTGCCCGAATACGCGAGCAAGGGGCATGGCGAAGGCTTCATGCACGACACCGCCATGCTGCTGGGCGCCCTGGGCTGGTCGGGCTACGACGGCAAGGCCGAGGTGCTCACCCCGTACTTCGGCGCCTCGGGCACCGGCCAGATCAACGCCATCTTTCCGGTCACACCTCAAAATGGCAGCACTGTGCCGGCAGCGCAGGCCGCCCATGCCCAGGGCTACCGCGCCTTCCCGCGCCTGTAGGAGTTCTCCCCATGCCCCATCTTGTGATTCTCTACACCGGCAACCTCGATGCCGAGACCAACATGACCGCGCTGTGCCGCAGCCTGGCCGACACCATGCTGGCCGCGCACGACGACGCGGGCAAGCCCGTGTTTCCGCCCGGCGGCACACGCGTGCTGGCCTACCCGGCGCCTTACTTCGCCGTGTCGGACGGCGGCGCGGCCGGGCGCGCCGCCGGCCCCCACGGAAAAGGTGCCTCGGGCGACCCCGGCGACTACGCCTTCGTCTACCTGAACCTGCGCATGGCCAGCGGCCGCACCCCCGCCACCCACAAGCGCGTGGGCGATGCGCTGCTGATGGCAACCAAGGCGCACTTCCAGCCGGTGTTCGCGCAGCGCTACATCGGCGTGACGCTGCAGATCGACGAAGGCAACGAAGTCTTCGATGCCAAGCACAGCAACCTGCACCCGCTGTTTCCCAAACCGGCTGCCTGAGCCATCCCCCGGATTCAAGACCCCATGTTTGACGACACCCTGATCCAGCAGCTTGCCACCGAGCTGCACCAGTCCGAGCAGACCCGCGTGCAAGTCGAGCATTTCTCGAAGCGCTTCCCCGGCATGACGGTGGAAGACGGCTACCGCATCAGCCGCGCCTGGGTGGCCATGAAGCTGGCCGAAGGCCGCCGCGTCATCGGCCACAAGATCGGCCTGACCTCGCGCGCCATGCAGATCGCCAGCCAGATCACCGAGCCCGACTTCGGCACGCTGCTCGACGACATGCTGTTCACCTGCACGCCGGGGCAGGTGCTCGACATTCCGGCCCGCCGCTTCATAGCGCCGCGCGTGGAGGTCGAACTGGCCTTCGTGCTCAAGGCGCCGCTGCAAGGCCCGGACGTGACGGTGGAGCAAGTGCTGGCCGCGACCGACTATGTGACGCCCGCCATCGAGATCATCGACTCGCGCATCGAGCAGTTTGACCGCCACACCAAGGTGATGCGCAAGGTGTTCGACACCATCAGCGACAACGCCGCCAACGCCGGCATCGTGGTCGGTGGCGATGATCCACGCTACCGGGCCGATCCGCACACCACCGACCTCCCCTGGTGCGGCGCCATCCTGCGCCAGAACGGCGTGGTCGAGGAAACGGGCCTGGCCGCCGGCGTGCAGGGCCACCCGGCGATCGGCATTGCCTGGCTGGCGAACAAGCTAGCGCCCTGGGGCGAGTCGCTGCAGGCCGGGCAGACCGTGCTGGCGGGCTCCTTCACCCGGCCGGTGGCGGCGCAGGCTGGCGACGTGTTCGAGGCCGACTACGGGCCGCTGGGCGTGTTGAAATTCCGCTTTGTCTGACCCCTTCCCGATTCAACCCAGGACGCACCATGCAAACCCCTGCCAATCTCTTCAAAAACGCCATCGCCCGGCGCCAGCCCCAGATCGGCCTCTGGATGGGCCTGGCCGATGCCTACTGCGCCGAGATCTGCGCCGGCGCTGGCTTCGACTGGCTGCTGATTGACGGCGAACACGCGCCCAACGGCCTGACCGACATCCTGGCGCAGCTGCAGGCGATTGCCGCCACCCCCGGTGCCAACGCGATCGCCCGCGTGCCGGTGGGTGACGCGGCGCTGATCAAGCAATACCTCGACCTGGGTGCGCAGACCGTGCTGGTGCCGATGGTCGATACAGCGGAGCAGGCCGCCGCGCTGGTGCAGGCCTGCCGCTACCCCCAGGACGACGGCCGGGGCGGCATCCGCGGCATGGCTGGCGCGCGGGCCTCGCGCTGGGGCCGCTACCCGAACTACGCCAAGGAAGCCAACGACCGCGTGTGCCTGCTGGTGCAGGCCGAGACCCGCACCGCGCTGCAGAACCTGGACGCGATTGCCGCCACGCCCGGCGTGGACGGCGTGTTCATCGGCCCGGCCGACCTCTCGGCGTCTCTCGGCCATGTCGGCAACCCCAACCACCCGGACGTGCAGGCCGCCATTGAAGACGGCATCGCACGCATCCTGAAGGCTGGCAAGGCGCCCGGCATCCTGACCAGCGATGAGGCGCAGGCGCGCCGTTACCTCGCGCTGGGCGCTGTGTTCGTGGCCGTGGGCCTGGACACCGGCATCCTCGCGCGCCAGACCAGCCTGCTTGCCGCGAAGTTCAAGGGCGCAGCACCGGCAGCGCCTGCCGCCCCCGGCGTCTACTGAGCCCGCACCACCCCATGCACAAGCCCCTGAAGGTGGTGGTACTCACCGGCGCAGCCACCGGCATCGGTGCCGCCTGCGCGCGCGAATTTGCCGCACACGGCTGGCAGGTCGCGCTGAGTTACCTCGACGACGCCACGCACGTCGCCGTGCTGGAGGTGGCCGCCGCCTGCGAAGCGCTGGGCGCGGGCACGCTGGTGCAGCACCTGGATGTGGCGCAGGACGCCGACTGCCACGCCTTCGCGGCAGCGGCCCTGGCACGCTGGGGCCGCATCGACGCCTTGGTCAACTGCGCCGGCACCACGCGCTTCATCCCGCACGCCGACCTGGACGCACTCGACCCGGCCGAGTTCCACCGCACCTACGACGTGAACACCGTCGGCCTGTACCGCATGACGCGCGCCTGCGTGCCGGCGCTGCAGGCGTCGGGCGGTGGCTCGGTGGTCAACATCTCGTCCATCGGCGGCGTCATCGGGCGCGGTTCGTCGATGGCCTATGCGGCGTCCAAGGGCGGCGTGGTCGGCATGACGTTTCCGATCGCGCGCGACCTGGCGCGCAACGGCATCCGCAACATGACGATCGCCCCCGGCATCTTCGGCACCCCCATGCTGTTTGGCATGCCGCAAGAAGTGCAAGACGCGCTGGCCGCAGGCGTGCCCTTCCCCAGCCGCTTGGGCAACCCGCAGGACTACGCCAAATTGGCCAAGCACATCATCGAAAACGACATGCTCAACGGGGAAGTGATCCGCCTGGACGGTGCGATCCGCTTGGCACCGAAATGAACTAAAGCCTTCGGGTCTTTCAAAGCAACAGGCCCTGCGGGGCCTGTTTTTTCTGGGCGCTGCGAAAAATGGCTTGCAGCAGCAGGTTTCTTGGTCTTTGACGCGTTTACCGATAGCATGCCTCTTTCCCGGAGAACACATGCAAAAGACCCTGCCACTCAGCCTGATTTGTCTTTCACTTTTGAGCGCCTGCACCGTCCCGCTCCAGACCCCATGGCGCTACAGCGTGCCCGAGCAACCCGAAGCAGCCAGTGGCAGCACAGACAAACCCGGCTGGGCGTATTCGAGGCAGGCCGTGGCTGCCGCCAATCCACTGGCCACCGATGCGGGGCATCAGATTCTTCGCGCAGGCGGTTCGGCCCTGGATGCGGCTGTGGCCGTGCAGCTGGTACTCGGTTTGGTGGAGCCGCAGTCAAGCGGCATCGGAGGCGGGGCATTTTTGCTGCACTTTGATGGCCAGAAGGTCACGGCGCACGATGGCCGGGAAACCGCCCCGGCAGGAGCCAAGGGCGACATGTTTATGGGGCCAAACGGCAAGCCACTGCCATTTGACGAAGCCGTGCTCAGCGGCCACGCGGTGGGTGTGCCCGGCGCGCTGCGCATGCTCGAAGCGGCACACCGACAGCACGGGGCCTTGCCTTGGGCCAAGTTGCTTGAGCCAGCCATCACGCTGGCCGAGCAAGGATTCAAAGTCAGTCCGCGTCTGCACACGTTGCTTCAAGCGGACCCCCATCTGAGAAAAGACCCACTGGCTTTGCGCTTTTTCTACAACGCACAAGGTCAGGCCTGGCCTGTGGGCCACGTGCTGCGCAACCCCGAATACGCGCATGTGCTGCGCCGCATGGCGGCCGAAGGCAGCCGCGCATTGCACGAAGGGGCGGTGGCCCAAGCCATCGTGCAGCGCACGCAATCTGCGCCGCGCCCCGGCAGCTTGAGTCTGCAAGACTTGGCAAACTATCAGCCCCGTGTACGCGAAGCCTTGTGCTTTGACCACACGGCACATTCTCGCGCTTACCGCATCTGCGGTTTTCCACCGCCTTCATCGGGCCAGATCGCCATGGGGCAAATCCTGGGCTTATTGGCCCACACAAGCGCGCAGGGTGCCGAGTTCGCGGGCGGCCTGCCCTCCCCCGATTGGTTGCACCGTTACACCGAGGCCTCGCGCTTGGCCTTTGCGGACCGGGCGCAATACTTGGCAGATCCAGACTTTGTCGGTGCACCCGCAGGCGACTGGCGCAGCCTGCTGGCCCCGGACTACCTGCGTGAGCGCAGCCAGTTGATCGGCGCTCAGTCCATGAAAATCGCCACACCCGGCCAGCCAGCAGGCGTCAAAACCTCTTGGGCACCCATGCCGCAACAGACCGAATACGGCACCAGCCACATCAGCGTGGTCGATGCACAAGGCCGGGCAGTGGCCATGACCACCACCATCGAAGCGGCATTTGGCTCACGCCGCATGGTCACGACCGACCCCTCTCGCGCAGGGGGTTTCCTGCTCAACAACGAACTGACCGACTTCAGCTTTGCGCCCGCTGATGCGCAAGGCCGCCCGATTGCGAACCGGGTGGAGCCTGGCAAACGCCCACGCTCGTCCATGTCGCCCACCCTGGTCTTTGACAAGGCCACAGGCCAACTGCTCATGAGCGGCGGCAGCCCCGGTGGCGCGCTCATCATCCACTACACCGCCAAGTTGCTGGTGGGCACTATGCACTGGGGTCTGAACGCCCAGCAAGCCATCAATCTGCCCAACTTTGGCTCACTCAATGGTCCTACCCTGCTCGAAGAAAAACGATTTCCTGTCAGCACGCTGGACGCCCTGAGAGCCCGCGGACACGAGGTACGGGAGATGGAAATGACCAGCGGCCTGCAAGCCATTGAGCGCACACCCCAAGGCTGGTTCGGTGGCGCAGACCCCCGGCGAGAAGGCGTGGTGTTGGGCGACTGAAACGCATTGCGGTCACGCGCGGGACCGTTTGCGGGAATTCCCGGTGTGGCAACCGTGGTCTCTGAGTTCATACTGTGCTTTGAATTCTTCAGCTGACCAGGAGAGCCTTGTGCAATTCAACCCCACCACACGCCGCCAATTTGTACAGACTGGCATCGCCACGGCCGCCTCGTTCGCGCTGCCCACAATGGCCCAAACCTTCCCGGCACGCCCCTTGAAGTTGATTTGCCCTTGGCCCGCAGGAGGCTCCAGCGACATCGTGATGCGCGCCCTTGCTGAAGCCGCCACCAAGGTGCTAGGGCAGCAAGTCGTCATTGAAAACAAGCCCGGTGCCAGCGGCATGCTCGGCCCCAATGAGTTGGTTAAAGCGGCCCCGGATGGCTACACGCTCTCGCAAGTCACCATCGGCGTGGCACGCCTGCCCCATATGCAAAAAATGCAGTTTGATCCGCTCAAGGATTTCACTTACATCGCATGCTTGACAGGCTACACCTTCGGGATCGTGGTCAAGGCCGACTCGCCTTTCAAGAACATCAAAGACCTGGTCAGTTACGCCAAAGCCAACCCTGGCAAGTTCAACTACGGCTCCACCGGCAACGGTACCACACCCCACTTGGCGGTTGAAGAGTTCGCCAACAAGGCCGGTATTCAGCTCACCCATGTGCCTTTCAAAGGCAGCTCGGATGGTCTGCAAGCCCTGTTGGGAGGCCACATCGACGCGCACAGCGATGCCACAGGCTGGGGCCCCCACGTCGAGGCGGGCACCATGCGACTTTTGGCCACTTACGGCAGCAAACGCACCAAACGCTGGCCCACTGTCCCCACCCTCAACGAGTTGGGTTACGACACGGTCTCTGATTCACCCTTTGGCATTGCCGGCCCCAGAGGCATGGACCCCAAAATCGTTCGCCAACTGCAAGACGGATTCAAGAAAACATTGAACGATCCGGGCGTGAAGGCGGCCTTCGAAAAATACGACCAGCCCGTCATTTACATGGACAGCGAAACCTACACGCAGTTCATCCTGGCCAGTTATGTGAAGGAAAAGCGGCTGATTGAAAAATTGGGGCTCGGCATCAAAACCTGAGCGCACAGCCAAGGTCGTGTGCCCAGCCAGCGACCCCATAAAAAACGGCAGCCGAGGCTGCCGTTTTTTGTGACCCGATACAAAGATCAGTAAGCCTGACCCAGCTGCCCCAAGATGGCAGGGTTCTCTAAAGTCGAGATGTCTTGCGTGATCTCTTCGCCTTTGGCCAGCGAGCGCAACAGGCGGCGCATGATCTTGCCGGAACGGGTCTTGGGCAGGTTCTCGCCAAAACGGATGTCTTTGGGTTTGGCGATGGGGCCGATCTCTTTGGCGATGTGGTCGCGCAGCTGCTTGGCGATCGCCTTGCCTTCGTCGGTGTTGGGCAATGCGCGCTTGAGCACCACAAAGGCGCAAATCGCCTCACCCGTGGTGTCGTCAGGGCGGCCCACCACAGCGGCTTCGGCCACCAGCTCGGTGCAGCTGACCAAGGCCGATTCGATTTCCATCGTGCCCATGCGGTGACCCGACACGTTCAGCACGTCGTCGATGCGGCCGGTGATGGTGAAGTAGCCTGTTTTCTCGTCGCGGATCGCGCCGTCGCCTGCCAGGTAGTACTTGCCCTTGAAGTCTTCAGGGTAGTAGCTCTTCTTGAAGCGCTCAGGGTCGCCCCAGATGTTGCGGATCATGGAAGGCCATGGGCGCTTGACGACCAAAATGCCGCCTTGGCCATTGGGCATGTCTTCGCCGGTTTCGCTCACGATGGCGGCCTGGATGCCGGGGAACGGCAGTGTGCAGGAACCTGGGACCATGGGCGTCACGCCTGGCAGCGGTGTGATCATGTGGCCACCGGTTTCGGTTTGCCAGAAGGTGTCCACGATGGGGCAACGGCTGCCGCCCACGTGCTCGTAGTACCACTCCCAAGCGGCGGGGTTGATCGGCTCGCCGACCGAACCCAGCAAGCGCAGGCTCGACAGGTTGTAGCTCTTGGGGTGCACAGCATCATTGGCTTCAGCGGCCTTGATGAGCGAGCGAATGGCGGTGGGCGCGGTGTAGAAGATCGAGACCTTGTGGTCCTGGATCATCTTCCAGAAGCGGCCAGCGTCAGGGTAAGTAGGCACGCCTTCGAACACGATCTCGGTGCCGCCCAAGGCCAATGGGCCATAGGTGATGTAAGTGTGGCCTGTGACCCAACCGATGTCGGCAGTGCACCAGAACACGTCGTCTTGTTTCAAGTCGAAGGTCCACTTGGTGGTGAGCGCAGCATGCAGCAGGTAGCCACCGGTGCTGTGCTGAACGCCTTTAGGCTTGCCGGTGGAGCCGGATGTATACAAAAGGAACAAGGGGTGCTCAGCGCTGACCCACTCTGGCTCGCAGGTGGCGGCTTGCTGGTCAGCCACGTCGGCCATCCACTGGTCACGGCCAGCAGTCATGGCGATGTCGGCGCCCGAGCGCTTGACGACCAAGACATTCTTGATGGAGCCGCAGCCGCCCAAGTTGATGGCCTCGTCCACGATGGATTTGAGGGGCAGCAATTTGCCGCCGCGCACTTGGTTGTCGGCAGTGATCACGGCCACAGCGCCCGTGTCTTCAATGCGGTCACGCAGCGACTGGGCCGAGAAGCCACCGAACACCACCGAGTGGGTAGCGCCGATGCGGGCGCAGGCTTGCATGGCGGCCACGCCTTCGATGGACATGGAGATGTAGATGACGACGCGGTCACCCTTTTTGATGCCCAGGCTTTTCAATGCGTTGGCGTACTGGCAGGTCTTGGCCAGCAGTTGGCTGTAAGTGACTTTGGTCACTTCACCGCCATCGGCTTCAAAAATGATGGCGGTCTTGTCGCCCAGGCCTTTTTCGACGTTGCGGTCCAGGCAGTTGTAGGAGGCGTTCAAGGTGCCGTCTTCAAACCACTTGAAGAAAGGCGCGTTGGACTCGTCGAGCACTTTGGTGAAAGGCGTCTTCCAGGTGATGAGCTCTTTGGCCAGACGACCCCAAAAACCCTGGTAGTCGGTTTCGGCTTCTTTGCACAGCGCCTGGTAGGCGGCCATGCCGGAGACATTCGCGTTTTTAACGAAGTCAGCGCTCGGTTGGTAAATGGTGGAACTCATCAGATTTGTCTCCTCAATGACATGCGTTACTTGAAACTGGTGCAAATGTCGGCTTTCGCTCTTACAAAGCACTGACTGACATCAGACTTGCACGCAACGGGGCTGGAATCGGTGTTCTACCGCCTAAAATCCGGGTTTGCCCGAGGTCACTGACTTCAAAGAAATTTCAGGAAATCCATGTCATCCAACAAGCCTGCCCCAAAGGGTTCTTTGAGCTCCTTGAACAGTTTCATCTTTGCCAGCCGCTGGCTGCAGCTGCCCTTGTACCTGGGCCTGATCGCCGCGCAAGCCGTGTACGTGTTCCACTTTTGGGTGGAGCTGGTGCATTTGCTCGAAGCCGCATTTGGAAGCCAAACTGCTCTGCAAGCGCTGATCAATGGCATTGGTTACAAGACCACTGCCCCCATCACCACACTGAACGAAACCGTGATCATGCTGGTGGTGCTGGGCTTGATCGACGTGGTCATGATCTCTAATCTGCTGATCATGGTCATCGTGGGTGGCTACGAAACCTTTGTCTCGCGCCTGAACCTCGAAGGCCACCCCGACCAGCCCGAATGGCTGGACCACGTGAATGCCTCGGTCCTCAAAGTCAAGCTGGGCACGGCCATCATCGGCATCAGCTCGATCCACCTGCTCAAGACCTTCATCAACGCGGCCAACTACGACGAGAAGGTGCTGATGTGGCAAACCATCATCCACATCGCTTTCTTGCTCAGCGCGATCGCCATTGCCTATGCCGACCGCCTGATGTCACACCATGACAAAGCTGGCCACTGAACCCCTTTATTTTTTGACCCTTCACTGGAATTCCACATGACCACATTGATCAAACAAGACGACCTGATCGAATCCGTCGCCGCCGCACTGCAGTACATCAGCTATTACCACCCGGCTGACTTCATCTCGCACCTGGCCAGCGCCTACGAGCGCGAGCAAAGCCCTGCCGCCAAGGACGCCATTGCGCAAATCCTGACCAACAGCAAGATGAGCGCCTTCGGCCACCGCCCGATTTGCCAGGACACCGGCATCGTCAACGTGTTCCTCGAAGTGGGCATGGACGTGAAATTTGACGGCTTCACTGGTAGCCTGGAAGACGCCATCAACGAAGGCGTGCGCCGTGGCTACAACCACCCCGACAACATGCTGCGTGCATCGGTCGTGTCTGACCCGCACTTCAACCGCAAAAACACCAAGGACAACACCCCTGCTGTGATCTTCACCAAGATCGTGCCCGGCCACCATGTGCATGTGACTGTGGCGGCCAAAGGCGGCGGCAGCGAAAACAAGTCCAAACTCATCATGCTCAACCCCGGCGACAGCATCGTGGACTGGGTGCTCAAGACCGTGCCCACCATGGGCGCGGGCTGGTGCCCGCCAGGCATGTTGGGCATCGGCATCGGCGGCACCGCCGAAAAAGCGGTGCTGCTGGCCAAAGAAAGCCTGATGGACGACCTGGACATGTACCAGCTGCTCGAAAAATCCAGCAAAGGCGAAAAGCTCGACCAGGTCGAAGAAATGCGCCTGGAGCTCTACCACAAGGTCAACGCCTTGGGCATTGGCGCGCAGGGCTTGGGCGGTCTCACCACCGTGCTCGACATCAAGATCAAGATGTACCCCACCCACGCGGCCAGCAAGCCCGTGGCCATGATCCCCAACTGCGCAGCCACGCGCCACGCGCACTTCGTACTCGACGGCTCAGGCCCCTCTTACCTCGAAGCGCCATCGCTCGACCTGTGGCCCAACGTGGGCTGGACGGCCGACACCGAGAAAAGCCAGCGTGTGGACCTGAACACCCTGACGCCCGAGCAAGTCGCCGCCTGGAAACCCGGCCAGACCTTGTTGCTCAACGGCAAGATGCTGACGGGCCGCGACGCTGCGCACAAGCGCATCCAGGACATGCTGGCCAAGGGCGAGCCATTGCCTGTCGACTTCAAAAACCGCGTGATCTATTACGTGGGCCCTGTGGACCCCGTGGGCGACGAAGCTGTGGGCCCCGCAGGCCCGACCACCGCCACGCGCATGGACGGCTTCACCGAAATGATGCTGGCGAACACCGGCCTGATCGCCATGATCGGCAAGGCCGAGCGCGGCCCGGTCGCCATCGAAGCCATCAAGAAGCACAAGAGCGCTTACCTGATGGCCGTGGGCGGCGCGGCTTACCTCGTGTCCAAAGCCATCAAGCACGCTCAGGTCGTGGGCTTTGCCGACATGGGCATGGAAGCCATTTATGAATTCGACGTGGTCGACATGCCCGTGACGGTGGCAGTCGATGCGGGCGGCACCAGCGCCCACATCACCGGTCCGGCCGAATGGCAAAAGCGCATCGCCACTGGCGAGTTCAAAGGCATTGGCGTGACAGCTGGCTGAACGTGATGCGGCGGTGGTCTTGCTTCGGTAAGAACCCACCGCCCATGCCCCAACCATGACCGAATCCCCCATTGGTGTTTTTGACAGCGGCATTGGCGGCTTGAGTGTCTTGCAGTCTCTGCAAGAAGCTATGCCTGCCGAGCACTTTGTCTACTGGGCTGACAGCGGGCATGCGCCTTATGGCGAAAAAAGCGATCTTTTCGTGCGCCAGCGCAGCCTGGCCATCGCCCAACACCTGATCAAGAAATACCACATCAAGGCCCTGGTTGTGGCCTGCAACACGGCCACGGCAGCCGCCATCCATGAGCTCAGGGTGCAACACCCCCACCTGATCCTCATCGGTGTAGAACCCGCCCTGAAACCGGCACTGCAGTTGAGCAAAACAAGGCACATCGGCGTCATCGGGACGCGGGGCACACTTGGCAGCGACAAGTTCCACCGTTTGTTAGCAAACCTGCAAGACCAGGCCGACTTCACCGTCCAGCCCTGCAACGGGCTGGCGTTGGCCATCGAGCAAAGCACCCACCTGGATTTGGGCTGCCAGGCAACACAGCGCATCACCGAGCTGCTGCAGGGCTACACCCGCGAAATGGGCGAGTTTGGACAAGCCCCCGGACAAATGGACACCTTGGTTTTGGGTTGCACCCACTATGTCTTTGCCGAGAATGTCTTGCGCCAATTGCTCGGCCCGGAGATCCATCTGGTGTCAACCGGTGAACCCGTCGCCAGACAAACACGGCGATTGCTGGAAGCGGCTGCCTTACTCAGAAGCGGCCCGGGGCCACGCAGCCTGGCTGGCCGCATCAGCCTCTTGACGAATGGTGACTTGACCAGCCTTCAGGCGGCAGCGCAACGCTGGCTGGGCCTGACGCACGACGCCTGCCAGCGGGCGGACACCCACGTTTGATCAGTCCTGCCCCTGCGCCATGCGGTGCCCGCGCTCCACATTGACGGGCATGAGCAAAACCAGACCCAACACAAACAGCAACGAGGTCGAACCAATGGCAATGCGCTGATTGCCACCACTCAACCAAGTGATGAGTCCATAACTCAAAGGGCCCAAAATGCTGGCCAGACGGATCGCAAACGTCCACAAACCAAAGAACTCCCCCAAGCGTGCTGGAGGCACCATCAGACCGGCCATGGCGCGACCAGAAGACTGGCTAGACCCCATGCAAACCCCAGCAATGGCAGCAGCCCACCAGAACACTTCTTTGGTACTGGACAAAGCGGCGATCACGCACGTCAGAATCCAGCCCAACAAGGTCAATGACAAAGCCAGTTTATGACCCATCCGGTCTTGCGCATAGCCAAAGACAAAAGCGCCCACAAAAGCAGCAATGTTCAACACAAAAATCAGGACCATGGTTTCCTGCGGCTGAAACCCGATCACTTGTTCGGCATAAATGGCGGCCAATGAAATCGCCACCGCAACCCCGCCTTGGTAAGCCACCGCGCAGGCCATCAGCCGGATGAAATCTGGGTAGACGCGAGCATTGCGGAATGTTTGCGCCAAACCTTGCAAGCTTTTCAGCATGCCTACGACAGGTGCATCCGGCTGAGGCTGTGCGTGTTCACGCATCAAGGCAAAGGTCACGCAGGCGGCAAGGCCATAAACCAAGGCCGTGATCAGCATCGTCACAGGCACGAATTGGCTGCCCGACTCACCACGCGCCTGAGCCGCCAACACATAGGCCAAGCAAACGCCCAGCGTGAGCATGCCGCCCACGTAGCCCAAGGCCCAACCCCAACCACTCACGCGCCCCATGGCTTGCGGTTTGGCCAGCTCGGGCAAAAAGGAAGCGGTCAAGGACTCGCCATAAGAAAAGAACGTGTTGGAGATGACCAGGATCAGCAAACCCAAAGCCACCTGCCCTGGCCCCACCATGGCCAAAGCCGCCGTGCTGAGCACGCAACCGGCCGTGACCCCCATGAGCAAACGCCGTTTGCCTGCCACACGGTCCGCCCAAGCCCCCAGCCCAGGCATGGTGAGCATGACGATCAAATAAGACAAGCTGAGACCGGAGGTCCAAGCCAGTGTGGCCCATGGTGCGCCGTCAGCGACCCCACCCACAAAATAGGCCGCGAAGACGGCAGTGATGACCACCGTGGTGTAGCCCGAGTTGGCAAAATCGTACATGGCCCAACCAAAAACCTCGCGCATGCGAACACCGGGGTTGAGCGCTTCGCGTGAGAACATGGCGGCCATCAAAATCTTTCAGTGAAGGTGGCGTGGGCGGCGACCACTGCCGCCGTGGCCACTGCTATTGCCACCCGAACCACGGGGCGGCTTGCCCAGCTCCAAAGAGCTCACCAAATTGTCAAACCGCTGGCTGAACAGCTTGTCGATTTCGGCCACGACGCCAGACAATTCGGAGCCATCGAAATGGCGCTCCATCATGTTCACCACATCGTGAATCAGCAAATCCCGCTGGGCCTGCATGATCGCTGCGGGATCAGGCCCCACAAACAACATCACAAAATCGTCACGCGACTCGGCACCGCTGGCTTCGTCTTCGTCGTCAAATTCGGTGTCGTAAAAAGTGACCTCGATCTGCGTGCCGGCCGCCGACAATTCGTTGAGGTTCATGCACAGGTCTTCCATGACCATGCGGAAATCATCGTCACCACGGACCGTCCAGCACAGTTGCAGCCGAAGAGTGTTGAGGTCAAAACGGATGCCGGGCTCTTCTTCGTAGAGACTGGGCGAGCCTTCGCTCAGTGTGCGGGCGCCAGCGTAATGCCAAAGCGGCTTGAGCGCTTCCTGGATCGCCTGGATGTCGGTGCCGGGTTTGATCGGCACATCACCATGCACATGAATTTCAAGCGGTGCGTTGTCGTTTTTCATGATGGTGCTTCAATATCGATGGTGCCCCGAGCCGGAATCGAACCGGCACGCCCCTTTTCAGGAAGCAACGGATTTTAAGTCCGGTGTGTCTACCAGTTTCACCACCGGGGCCAAGACTGTATTGTGCCTTGATAAAACGGATTTTCCGCCTCAAGCCATCTGCAAGTTCTGCATGGCCAGGACATAAAAAGCGATGACGCTGAAATAGCCCACAGCCCAAAAAACAGACCGAAACAAAGCCTTGTCAGCCAAATAGCAAGCGACATAAGCGATCCGTGCAGCTACGAACAGCACAGCCAGCATGTCCACCACCCACGGATCAACGCCCGTCAGCAGTGCCAGCACGACACCTACGGCAAAAAAGGGGAAGGCCTCAAAACAGTTAGCTTGCGCCGCATTGGCTCTGGCCCTGAAGCCCGTTTGTTGTGCCAACCAAGCCCTGGGGTCGTGGTTGTTGTAGCCTTTGGCACCGGACTTGGCAATGCCCGCACAAACCATCGGCATCAAACCGGCCACCAAAACAGATGCGTAAGAAATTACCATCACAGACTCTCTTTTCAATTTGACCGAGTCAGTTCGACAGACGCCACGTTTTGTGCGAACCAACAAAAAAGCCACTGAAAAATCAGTGGCTTGGGGCAGTCAAGGATCGGCTCACACCGGACCCAGACGCAATCAACCGCCTTTTTTCGAGCGCTTGCCTGGATTCTTCTTGCTGCGCGTGGCGACACCACGCTCCAGGCTCACGCGCTGGCCACGGCCATGGGTGCGCAAGGTCACGCCGGGCAATGCTGGCAGAGGTGCTGTGAATTTACGATCGGCTTCGGTAACGATTTTGTTGCCCATGGGTGGCTCCAGATAAAAAATGCAAAGCGTTATTAAGCCACAGAATGTGCTGTTTTTCGGGGCTGACAAGCAATCAGCACAATCACCCTCCCCCAATATCCTTGGGTGTCACCACCTGGCTGGACAAACCGACCCTGAATGCGCCACGATGTGCCCTATTCACCCCCTTGCGCCAGAGGGCACCCCATGAGCACACCCACATTTGAGAGCTTCACAGACCAATCTTTGGAAGAAGGCTTTGACGAAATCATCGTCCGAGAATGGGCGCCCCAACTGGAACTGGCCACCCACACCCACCCCTTTGACGTCAGCGCTTACGTGGCCCGAGGCGAGTATTGGCTGACGGTGGGCGATCAGGTCAAACGCTTCAAGGCTGGTGACTTCTTCAGGCTGGCAAGCGATGTGCCCCATGCTGAGCTCTACGGCGCGGAAGGTGCACGGTGTGGGTCGCGCGGGCCAATTGCTTCAGCCCGATAAAAAAGCCGCTACAGCTTGCGCTGTAGCGGCTTTGTTTTTGGAGGCGCGACCCAGAGTCGAACTGGGCTAGACGGATTTGCAATCCGTTGCATAACCGATTTGCTATCGCGCCAAATTTCGAGAAATTTTACAAAAAAGGGAAGCTTTGGGCTTCCCTTTTTGCTGAAAGACGTTGGTACTTCTTTCAATGTTTGGAGCGGGAAACGAGGCTCGAACTCGCGACCTCAACCTTGGCAAGGTTGCGCTCTACCAAC
>ERZ1034363.1196-NODE-1196-length-15319-cov-3.037528_pt1 | contig 15319 bp, 10 predicted proteins | sample MGYA00520616_ERZ1034363 | MGnify/ENA primary metagenome ERZ1034363 (study PRJEB33736, sample SAMEA104284506) | Azolla filiculoides | biome: Urban; feature: Water surface; material: Ditch water | place: Netherlands | collected 2015-10-28 | depth 0-0.1 m ...
GTTGCTGAGCTGGGCAATAAAGGTTTTCGGTGTAATGTTTAAATCCATAAAAAACTGCACCATCCGGGCTTCAATATCCGGTTTTCCCGGAAAGTATTTGGTCACGGTCTGGAACAGTTGGACATATTCTTCGAGGGTCATGCCAGAAGCATTGGCATAGGTGCACAGGTCATCGATTGAGACGCCAAATTGGGTAATCCCCATAGCCAATTCCTGCCTTGTGGCATTTGGCTTGGCAACCTTCAGGTTTTTCCATATGTCGGCGTAGCAACTCTCAATTTTGGCCAGTGGGATAGCCGGCGATAGCTTATTCAGGCCATCAGGTATGTCGACGATTGATCCGTCTGGGTTGATTTTGGCGAGTTTGCTGGTTGATTTTTTGACCAGCACATGGGGCAGCTGCGCTTCTTGCGCGGCATCTGCCAAGGGGATGTCGGTCAGTTTGCCTTGGTCATCAGCGACACTGTAGATCGTGTAAGTGGTTTCGCTGATTGGCTTTTCGTCAACCAGAAAGCTGGCAGTAAATGTTTCCCCGGCCTTGGGCGGCGGAGGCGTGTTGCCATTTGCGGCGGTGTCGCCAGGCGTTCCATCCCCGCAACCAATCAGGCTGATTGCAGCTAACAGGGCAGGGATGATTAATTTGACTTGATGGTGAGACATGAGTGGCTCCTCGTTATACAAACCATCTTACCCAAGGAGTTGCATCAAACTTCCGACAAAATCCGACCAATTCTGACAAATAGCACAAAGCCTTATGACAACGGTATGACCGTGCTACCGAAAAAGGGCGGCAATCAAATCTTAAAGAAAAAGCCCCGCGAGTTTTGGTTCGCAGGGCTTTTAACTAGGATTACAAAGCTTAGGTGACTATGCGTCAATCAGCCGTGTTTTTCCCATCGATTCTGAAGTTGTACATGTCTGAAGTGTTCTTATACGGTTGCAGGAACCAGATGCTTTGAGGGCCATCTTTAAATGATAGACGCTGGTCATGATCAGTCACCGAGCAGTCAGCCGACACACAACGCATAGCGACAGTGTCCTTACTCACTTTAGCCTCTTTGATGGTGATCATCTTCCAGATGTAGCTAAAACCAGCTGCGTTTGTATAACGGACAAAGTCCTCATTTCTGGCTCCTATATTGCCAACTGTTCTTTGGAAACGAATCAGATTGAGATTACCTGCATAGTTATTTTGCTGCTCTTTAATTGTCTGATTGCTTTCAGATCCAAGAGGAAGGAAGGGCTCATAGACGTTTGGTGCAGTCGCCCTGCGAAATGGCGGACTCACACTAAAATTAAACGTATTAGGTTCTGCACCCCAGTCACCCGAACGGGGAACAAGCATGAGAAGTTTGGCGTTTGAAATACTTTCCCCGAAGGTTTCTTTGCCGTAGCCGCTATATTCGTTGAGGTAGTCGGAGGCCATTGGCACCCCCATCATGTTGATGGGTGTATTACCCCCGCTGGATTTGACAGCCTCATAGTAGTACTTGGATTTAATACTTGGCATATTAAGTCGATTCCTAAGTCGGCACTGCGTAACGATGTATCTGTCGTTGTCGACACCAGTGGGTGAAAACCAACCAATGATATTAGGTGAATTGGGAGAATTAACCTGGTTGCACTGTACTTTTGTTAGGCCGGTTAGCAACTCGGGTGGCAGCCCCTCGAATGCATTAAAATAGCCGAGTGTCTCGCCTGTTGTGCTGCCAGGGACAGGGTGTCCGACTTTGGTCGTTAGATCCTTCTTAAACTCTGCCTGCTGAGCATCAAAGGTCTTCTTGGTTACTTCGTAGGCCGTGTCGTAAGAATTAAACTTAATGCCGTGATCTCGTGCTAAATCTGGTGCAACTTCAGGAAAGCGGACTTCGTTATAAACAGCTTCGTTCTCTTTATTGTATTTCGCCAGTACCGTAAAAATATCTTTGGCCATGGGCAAAGCTTCCCGGTAAGAGACCACATAAGCGGCTGATGTGAAGATGGCGTTATTGCACTGTTGGCGACTGGCAATAAAGTTGTCGTCTTTATCAAATGCAGCCAAACTGGCTTTCTTGCATTTATTGTCTAATGCCTTCAAAAAGGTGTTTATCTTGTCGTCTTCCGTGATGGTTGTGGTGTCTTTAATGATGTCATTCATTGACTTTAGAATCGGCATCAAAGCGGCTCTCGCGTTATTTTTATTCAAACCGGCCTCCCACCCCCCATTTGCTTTAAACCATTCTTCGAGGCTGCCTGCTCTTACTCTATTAGGCAAAAGGTTTTGGTCCAGGAAGTCGTTGTAAGACTTTTTACGTTGAACGACAAGATCCCGCCCTTTTTTAAATGCTTCAGTTTGTGAATTAATCCATCCCGCTTCATCCAGTGCTTTGGCATCCTTAAGGTTTGCGCCGACCTTGTCTACACTCTGGGCAAGTGCTTGCATCTGGCTGGAGAGTTTGTCTAATTTGTCGCTGGTGTCGTCGCAAGCCTCCTGTCCAATACCGGCCAGTCCGGAAACTACACCACCTACAATCGGGAAAATATCGCCGAAATTAGACGTCACCGATAGAAAGGTTGAGAGGCCCTCAGAGCATTTTTCTTGAGCATGGGCGCTGCTCATAACCTCGATCTTGCCTTGGATGAGATCCTTGAAAGCGCCAGCCAACTTGTCTTTGTTGGTTAGAGGTATCTCCAGGGCCGATTGTTTATTTTGAAGAATGAACTGTGCCGGTTTTGCGATCTCCCCATCCTTCAGGCGTTTGGCCAGTGCTTCCAGGATTTGCGCATCGCTCAGTCCCGGGTTGGCCGCACGCTGCAGGGTTACGTAGTTGGCGATGAGTACATTAAGATCGACAGCGCCGGTGCCTGGGTTGTCTTGAAAGAAGGTTCGTAGGCGCTCATGGGCTTGATTGATTGTGATGCCTTCTTTGCTGAGATATTTTTTCTCGAGCTGGTCAGTCAGGTAGATGCCTGTCGAAGCGGTTGAAGGGAAGAGGGTCTCGCTGGTGGCTTGCCCTGCTTTAGCCTCAAAGGCGCCGACCATTTGGCCTTGTGGGTTTTGTAGAATCAGGGTGACGGGTTGGTTCAACTCCGTTGGTACATAAATTTTGCACTGCGTATCTTTTGCCTTGCAGTTGATTTCCTGGCTGGCAATGGCATTGCCGTTTTTGTCGACGAGGATGCCGCGGGCATAAGTCTGATCGCTCAGGTTACCAACAGTGACAGTCGCTTTCGTGTTAGCAGGCGGACTGCCTGCGGGACCACCAGCGGTTTTGTCGTTTTCAACCATGCAACCAACGAGGCTCGTTGCGAGCATGAGGGCGGGAAGAGCGTAGGTGATTTGACGTTTTTTCATGTTGATCTCCTTTTGAGATGACTCATCTTACCCATGGCGTTGCGACAAAGTTCCGACCAATTCCGACAAAAGTCCCGACCAATTCCGACAGGTGTCAAAGCGCGAAAGCGAGCAAGTTTATTTGCTCTTTAAATCGCTGATGACAGACCAGAGCTCACGGATCGGCAGGATAACGGCCAGTATCGACAGAAGAACGACCCAGAAACGATCCAGATAAACAGCCAGCCAGAATGGCATGTATTTGACCAGTTCAGGAAAGCCAGAGTCATAGTAACGGTCGGCAATCTCGCTGAGCTCAACGCTACTATCGAGGCGCGCCGGGAAGAAGTTTTCAGGGGAGAAGTGGTGGTCGCCTTCGTTGTGAATGTCGCGAATTGCCTTCAGCAGCAGCCACTGGATATAAGGGTGCGTATTTTCTTCGACCAACAACGTGGTGCTCGTCGCCAATAGATTGGTATCTTGATCAGGGCGCATGATTTTTAGGTCGAGTGCACCACGGGGGATGACCAATTTGCTGAGATAGGGAAACTGCCAGGTGAAGGCTTCCGCACGGCTGAAGCTATAGATTTGGTTTTCCGGGTTCTGGAGTAGGCTTCGGATGTTGTCTGAATCGATACCGTCTACGATGAAGATTGCGTCAATTAAGCCGCTGTTGAACAGCGTGACCGCTTCGGCATGTTTGATTTTGAGTAGATTGGCCTGGTCTGTAACCTGATAGCCAAAAGCGCCGGATAGTGCCCGGAAGAGTGCCTGGGTATTGGTGCCATCGGCACCGATGGCGATTTTGCGATGGATAAAATCACGCGGGTCTTTGGGTGGCGCGCCATGGTAAATCATCCAGAGGGGTGAGTACTGAACGCTACCGAGTGAGACTAGGCCAGACCAGGCAACCGGTGCCGGTTGGCCGGCTGTCATGAATGCGGCATTGATGGCGGAATTGTCATCGTCGAGTTTGCTAATCCCTTCCTGCATGCCGGTTGTTTGTACCAGATTGACTTGCAGGCCATACCGCTGGAAATAGTTGGCGATGTGACGCCCGAGCACTTCGTACGAGGTGCCCTTTTGGCCCACGGCCAGGTTGAGGGGCTTGGTCGGATAGGGATTGCTCAGATAGATCAGTACCGGCGCTATTGTAAAAAGCACCAGCATGACAGCGGTGCGTCGCGATATATTCAGGCGTTGAAGATTGAATCTCATGGCGACATTAAAACAGAATACCCAGCTCGAGTAAGCCGCGAGCCTGGCCGCGTGTGTTCCCGTTGGTGCCGAAGGCTGCTCCGGGTGTGTAATTCAGAGCGCTCACGTAAGAACCCTCGATGCGGGCAAAGTAGGGCCCCTGTTGCCAGGTGGGTGTGAGGGTGGCGCTCCAGGCGGCACTATTGGGACCGTAAAGCAGGTTGTTGGTGCTGGTGCCACTATTGCCCCGGGTATTGATGTATTCCAGACGAAACGGCAGTGTGATATTCCGTTTAGGCAATTGCCCGTTGACCAGTGGGGTAATGCGGTAGGTGCCCAAAAAGCCAATGCCTTGGGTGCTGGATTCCCCATCGATACCGATGGTGGGGTTGGCCGGCACGATGGAGTATTGCAGGTAAGGAGAAAAGCCCCAGTGTTCCCCCTTGTAACCAAAGACCAGGTTGCTGATTTGCGAGTTGTTCTGGAGTAACGGTGTTTTAAGGCTATTGGCGGGGTTGGCACTGAGAAAACCGTTCCAGACTGCGCTGACCGTGGTTTTAGGCGTCAGTTGATAGCCGACTGTGGCGCCGACCCAGTTGAATTTTCCCGAATCGGCGCCATCGGTCCAGGCCAGCGATGAGGACCAGCCCGAATGTTTAAAGTTCAGTTGGGCGCCTTGCGATACCGAGTTGGTCTGGCTCCAGAGTAAGCCGCGTTGGATATTGGTGTTTTCGTAAGAGAAGGTGCCTTCAGCACCGCCAATGGCAAATAGCTTGCCGATATAGAGTGACCAGTTGTCGTTGGGCACGATGCTGGCATAGGCGATCGGTAGGGCACCCCAGGTCGTGCGAGTGTTCGTCGCGGCGCGTGTGTAGTTGGTCGACAGGTCGGGGATCGAGTAATAACCTGCCACGGCAAACAACTGGAGCCAACCACTCGTTTTCTCGATAATCACTTGTGCGTTGCTGATGTCGCCGTAGTTTCTGGGGTTGGTGCCGGTGGCGTTAGATTGAATCGCGCCAAGGCCGGTTAGTGCTGCATTGATTTGCCAGTTACCAATCAGGTCGCTATCCCACTGGTTGTCGCTGCCGCTAAAAAGCAGCGTATCGCCCATGGCGATGCTGGTTTCACCGTAGGTGGGCGCATCCCAGGCGTAGGCGCTGAGAGAGGGGGTGCCTATCAGGAGGGCTACGCCTGTAGCAAGCAGCCGGTGTTTAGTGATCGTGCGCATCGCGGGCAGCATTGCCCGCGGCGGGCTTGTTCAGACGCTTGGTTTTTGCAAATTCGTTGGTTTGCGCAATGCGGATCGTGCAATCACCGGGCAGCGTGGCGCATAGGCGTTGATCGCTGATCCCAAGTTTCTTCTGGAGTGGCCGGTAGCGCCAGTAAAAATAACGGGCAGAATCTTCTGCGCCGGTCATGCCCACGCGCATCGTGGTCAGGGCAACGGCAAAGCCGGCGTATTCAGTCCCTAGCCGTGCCAGATCATCCATTTTGTAAGCGGCTGCTAACTGATCGATGCAGCGATCAAAGCTATACGTATCGAAGTGAATCTTGGGCGCACATTGCGCACGGGCTGCTTCCACGGCTGAAACCAACCGATCCGTCGCCGGTGCCGATGCCGATGCTGGGGCGCCATGGGCGAAAGTCGCCCACGAAAGCGCACCCAAAGCGCCCCAGGTAGTAATGCACTTAGGGCTGATCACTTAGTTTTCACAGACTGCAGCATCATCCGCAGATAGGGGCGGGCAATTTTTACACGTGGCACGCGGTGCCGGCTTCGTGATGGGCTTGCCGGCATTTTTAGCGAGAGACTTGTCAAAGTATGCAACAAGGGAATCTAGATCATTAACGCCGAAGTCTGTTTTGGCGATGCCCTTGAAGACGGTAAACCGATCACCGCCATCTGCCAAAAATTCGTTGGTGACGACCCGGTAGGTTTGGGTGTCATTGACGGGGCTCCAGACTTTGGTGGCAGAGTCCTGGACTTCGACAGACAGCAGCAGTGCGCCGGTGCCATCAGGTTTGCCTTGGCCCAAGCCCCAATCCCATGTGTAGCGTAATGTGCTGCTCGGTTGCAGCATACGGCCGCAGATATTCGTGCTTTTAAGTTTTTTCTCCGTACAGTTGGTGGCTTCCCATTGTTGCTCAAGTAGCCGCTTAAGCTGTTTTCCGGTCAGGTCTTTGTAGACCAGACTGTTACCAAAAGGGGCCACCGTGTAGAGCGCGTTGTAAGTGACGTCACCCGTGCCGGTAAAAGTAATTGAGTCACGCAAGCCCCCGGCATTAGTGAATGCAATGACATTGTTAGTGGCTGCTTTGGGTGAGGCAAGATAACTTGCGGCATAAGCATCCGCCAATACATCACCCATGGGAATTTCCATGCTTTGTGTGCGCTGGCAATTGCTAATGGTGGCTTCTATCCGCCCCCGGACTTCTTGCAGCGTTCCCTTGGTGGCTGTGTCATAGGCATCAATCACTTTCTGGGTTTCGGCATCCGGAGTCAGCATTTTGTAACCGGCGGGTAACGCACCGGCAACGGCGTTTTTCTTGTGATCATTGATAACGGGTACGGTTTTGGCGGTCTTCTCGGTGACGCCTTTGCCCGGAACAATTTTCAGGTCAATATCTGTCACCATGCGTCCATAGAGGCCAGCCGACGTGTAGAGGGTGCCGGTGCCCGGGTCGCGGCAAATGTATTCCTGATGGGTATGGCCACTGACCACCACATCTACATTCTGTAGCTTCGCAACAATTGGCTGGATGAGACCACTCATGCCCGGGCAGCTTTGGTCATCAATGTAGCTGGCCGAAGTTTGACCACCCTGGTGGATCAGTACGACCACCGCATCGGCACCGTTTTTCTTGAGTTCGGCCGACTTGGCGTTAATGGTCGTGGCTTCATCCGAGAATGTCAGGCCGGTTGCGCCCCCCGTTGCCGAAGCCGTGCCCTGTAGCGTTAGACCGATAAAGCCAATGGTTGCCCCACCAAACTTTTTGACAAAGGTGCCCTCAAAAAGTGGTTTGTTGGTGGCGTCATCAGTCACATTGGCGGCCAGATATTTGAATTTGGCGCCTCCAAACTTGCCATCCGCCGCGGATTGGCTATTGGTGATACATGTGGTCTTGCCCACGGTGCCGGTGGGTTTGCAGCCGCCTTTTTGCATGCGCAACAGTTCATCTTTTTTGGCGTCAAATTCGTGATTGCCAACCGAGGAAACTTCAAGACCGATCTGGTTCATGACATCAATGGCACCTTCTTCCGAAGTTAGCCCGGAAATTGGCTGTGACGCGCCGATAATGTCGCCGGCTGCGACTACGATGCTATTGGGGTTGGTGGCTTTCATTTCTTTGACCAGGGTTGCCAGGTAAGCAGCGCCCCCCACAAACACGTTTTTGACAGTTGTCCCATCTTTGATCGACACCTTGGCACCATTGTCATTTTCGTCCATCTTTAATCGACCATGGAAATCATTCAGGGCGATGAGTTTGACGCTGACGGGTTGACCAGTTGCGGTAGCACCTACTGGGTCGTTGCCGCCGGAACAGCCAGCGATGATGAGTGGCAGCAGAAGACAAAGGATTTTTTTGTGTGCCATGGTCTTATGGGGTTAAAGATTGATGTCGGTAGAGTTGGGCGAATCAGCGTGTAAAAGACCAGGCTTGATGCCAGGTATGCTTTGCGATTTGCTGTCCTGAAATAAATCCAGCTTTCTGCCAGTGAGTCTGATAGAAATCGGGGTGTTCCGGAAAATCAAATTCTGTTGCGTGATTGATAATGAGTGATTGGGATTCCGGACTCAATCCGACCCAGGTGTCGCGCACCTGCCCCATGTAGTGCTTCATGTAGTTGGAACGGTCTTCGGTGGGTTCACGAAAGATATCAATCAGGAGAAATTGTCCGCCAGGTACTAGCGTACGGATCACTTCGCGGACGAGTTGTTGCTTGTCGGTCGCGTTGAGGTGGTGGATCGCATAGCTGGCAATGACCACATCGGCGCTGGCGGTGGGCTGCTCCGCAATAAAAGTGCGCATGTCATCGCAAACAAGCTGGTGTGCAATACCACGGGGGTTCAGTTGTGTTCTGGCAATATCCAGTGCGGGTTGGCTCAGATCGCACCCTTGGTAGAGCGCAATCCGCTCAGGGCTTAGAAGGGGCAGTGCCATGCTGGCATCGCCGCAGCCCAGATCAAGAATACGCAAGGTCTTGCCGGGCTCAAAACATTCTAAGGCTGCGCGTGTTGCTGCCGATATTTCCCGGTGAAACATGTAGTTGTGTTGGATGATCTCCTGATACACCCGCCAGGATTTCAGGAACACTTCAACGGCATCAGTACTGGAAGGGGTGTTCGACATAGCAGTTATTTAAATGAAATAGACTTCTATCCTAATAGCCTAACCATCACTGCAAACACCCTAAGTCGCAAATGTCAGAATTTGTCGGTTTGTTCCTTGAAAACCGGTAACCAGATGCAGAATTGGCTGCCCTGGTTGATCTGGCTGGTGATCTCGATTTCACCCTGGTGCAGCTCGGTGATGTGCGCTACGAAGGCGAGCCCGAGCCCGAAACCGGGTTTCGAGGCAGTATCGGGGTTTCGAACGTAGGGCTTCAGGATTTCATCGTATTTTTTGGGATCAATGCCAGGACCGTTATCCCAGACGACAATGCCGATTTGTTGTTCGCGTTGACGAAAAGCGATGCCGACTGACTGGTTGGGCGCCGAGTATTTGCAGGCATTGTCGATCAGGTTGAGCATGGCGATTTCGAGTAGTGCCGAATCGCCGACGATCATGGCCTTGGGGACAGGTGACATATCGATCAAGTGATCATGATGGTAGGCACGAGCGGTCCGAAAGACTGTGCTCATAAGGTCATAAAGCTGTATGTGCGCCGCATTAATCTGTGAGATGGGCAGTTGCAACTGGTCGCTCTTAAGCCATTGATCAAAGAGTGCGGCCAGCCGATGTGATGCACCTTTGATGGTTTCGGTGCGATCCTCGATGTTGTTGATGCCAAGTTGGTTTTCCCGCTTCAGGAGTGTCGACTGGGTTTCGATAATGCCCAGTGGGTTGCGGAATTCGTGGGCAATCATCGCGCCAAATCGAACATACTGCTGACGAACCTCTCTTTCATTCAGCGCAATCTGCTGCAACTTTTCTGTACGCTCAACAACGGTCTTTTCGAGCGTGGCTTCTGCTTCTTTAGCCATCTCTAGCATTTCATTTCGGGTCTGGATCACCACTTCCTGCGCCCGGATGCGCTGTTCGCTTTCTTCATGAATGCGGTGAGCCAACGCGAATGAGAATAAGAGCATCTCGATGCATGATCCAATCTGCAGGGCATACATGGTGAAGCCATTGCTCGGAAGAAGGTCAAAAACCCTTAGCGTGGCTACATTGACACCGATCCAGAATGCTCCCGAAGCTATAAGGAAGTAAAGTGCGCCTCGATTCCCGGATTTGTAGGACAAAATTGCAGCGGCGAACCCGCATAAGGTCGCGGGCAATGAGATGGCGAAGATCACCTGGATGATCAGGGTAGGAGATAGTTCCCAGAGGTTGCTAAATGCCAAGGCCGCAGCCGATGCTAAGTAGATGACCGCCAAAACATGCAGCAGCTTGTGAACACGGGGCACGAGCGTGCGTGTTCGCAGGAAGCTGCAGGTAAAGTAGACAGATAGCGCACCGGCGAGGCTAAAGAAAGTGGTTTGTGCGCATTGGTCCCATGATTCGGCATTGGGCCAGAGATAAAGACGACCATAGCCGTTGCCTGAAAACATGCCCATGCCGAGGGTTAGCGCGAACAGCGTGTAGTAGAGGTAACTCCGATCTTTCAGGCTTAAAAACAACAAGAAATTGTAAAGTGCCAGGATGAATAGGCCCCCAAAATAAAGCGCTTGACTCATTAACTTGTCTGAAAACTCCCGGCTGAACTCTGAAGTGCTCCAGAGCACCATTGGCAAAGTCAGGGCGTAACTAGACCGGACTTTGAGATAAAAGACCTGTGGGGTTGAGGTTAAGTTGATTGGAAAAGCATAAAGCGGGTAGAAAATAGGCTTATTGTTGGCGGTGATGTTGGTGCCGACCTCGATGGGCGGGTGACCAGGTGCATAGAGCGTTAATTGGCTCAGACTGAGATAGGGGACTTCTAAAACCCAGTTGTCGGATGCCTCAGGTGCGCGTTGGAGTGTTAATTTGACCCAATAGGTGTCATTGGTGAAACCAAAGTTCAGCTGATTGAGCGCATAGGAAGGCTGGGAAAATCGCGCCTGAACTTGCGGTGCCAGGATCTCGTCTATCTCTAGGGATCCCGCGGGGTCCTGATAGATTTCCACGTACGGCAGTAGGTTGACTTGCTGCGTGTGTTGGGTGACTTCTAGGGTTTTAGCACTGGCGCCAAAGCACCACATCCCCAGGATAAAGACCATGCACCAGAAAAAACCTGGTGTCCATCGGGTGAGCGTGGGTTTTAGATATGGCAGTGACATACAGATGTTTATATCAGAAGCTCGGTGCGTCGATGTGATATGCCATCAATTGTAAGGATTTGTCGGAACTTTGGCTGTACATATAGTAGATACTGCTTTCAACCTATTTATTCTCTTGGCAAGCCTCGGTTATGACAGTTCGAATTCTTGTTGTTGATGATGAAAGCGCCCTCTGCAGCGGTTTGTGTGACCTGCTCAAGCTGGAAGGCTATGAGGCCGTTGGATTAGGATCCATTGCGGCCTATAAGGAGTGGGTAAAGCAAAACCGTTACGACATTTTGCTGCTGGATCGTACTTTGCCGGATGGCGATGGGTTGGATTTGCTGCGGTTGCATCGTGTGTTGCGCGAGACGCCCGTCATTATTATGTCGGGCAAGGGTGAGCGCGAAGACCGTATTGCTGGCCTGGAAGCGGACGCCGACTATTACCTGGTCAAACCGGTTGAATATGAGGAGCTCATTGCCCTGGTGCGGCGTTTTGTCAGGCGGATGGAAGTGCCAGTGGCTGAAATCTACCGATTGGATTCCCAGCGTTGGAAATTGCTCATGCCGGACTCGGGCATTGTTCCGTTGACCAAGAACGAAATGAGCCTGATGAGCTGTTTTGTCGAGCTGCCAGGCGAGACCTTGAGCCGCGACGAGATTATTCGCGCTTTGGGTGGCAGGCCGGATGTGTATGACGAACGGCGCCTTGAAGTGCTGGTGCGCCGCTTCCGCAAAAAAATTATCGAAGCTGGCTACGAGAACTTCCCCTTGTCTACGGTATACGGCACGGGCTACGCGTTTAATGAACGCCTCGAAATACTCTAACAAAGGCGGCTGGCAGATGTCAGGATTCGTCGGAACTGGCAACGACTATTTAACCTAGAATCAAACGCTACTATTCCCAACGGAGTACATCATGTTAAAAAATATCACCCCTAACAAAAAACGCTGGGCATCAGTGCTGGCAGTTAGTTTGGCGACAGTTTCCCTCGTCGCTTGCGATCCGGGACTCCCTTTCGCACCCAACCCATCCGGGCCCGCCAAGGCGGGTGCGCCAGGTGCACCGGTGTACACAATGATCTTCGACGCAGGGAGTAGCGGTACACGCATCAGCTTTTTTAAGGTGATCCCCGGCGCTTATCCGAAAATCGAGTTGCTGGCGAGTGAGGATTTTGACGATAACGGCATCAATGATTTTCTGAATAGCCAGGGAACGGTCGATCCAGATGATTGGAAGAAAGCGGGCACGACCTTGCCGGCCGGGTATAAACCTGTAGGCTGTGACATGACAGTCACCTCGGTTAATGGCGGCCAGAAAGATGTGGGTCCTTGCGTGATCCAGCCTTTGCTGGATGCCATGGATAAGAAGATGAAAGAGATCAGCGTGACTGCGGATCAAGTGACCGTGGAACTGTTTGCGACTGCGGGTATGCGTACCATGGATAAAGTCAACGGCGGCGCATACGATGCAACGCATATTGCCGGCTTCTACAATGCCATCAAGGACTACACCAAGAGCAAGGGCTACCAGGTTGGGTCATTTGAGACCAGTAACGGCAATAAGCAAGAAGGTGTCTGGACCTGGGTTAACCTCAACGATCAGTACTACAACGCTTTCGGTGGCAATGATACCTATCACAAGACGGCGCCAGAAACCCGGGGCGATTTCGAAGTGGGTGGGTCTTCTATGCAGATTGCCTTCCCAACCAGTACGCCCGCTAGCGATGCCAACAATGTTTACACAGTCAGCATCAATGGGCACACCTATAACGTGTTCAGTAAAACCTACTTGGGTTTGGGTGGGGACGACACCCGTAAGTATGTGCGTGCTTCGGGCTATAACACGAGCGCGGGTGCAGACTATACGGGGGTAGATTGCTTTGGCAGTAATGCAACGCCAACAAACAGTAAGGAAGACAGCGGCGTAGCGCTATTCAATTCGCCGGCACTCTTCCCGAGTGGACAGACTCCTGCGGGTAACGCGACGGGTACGACCTGGGCCCCAGTCCTGTCGAATGCTGAACAACCACTGATGCTGAAATCGGCCGGTAAGTACAACTTCAACAGTTGTGCGACAAAATATGACCAAGTCACTAAGGCGGTGATGGCGCTGCCAAGAAACAACAATGGGACCAATAACGAAGGCACACCATCCTCTTATAAGGATCTTGTCGCCAAAGTGGAAAAGAGCACGGCACCGTTTGTGGGATTGGATGGTTTCTATTTCTCCGCAAAGGATCTCAAGTTGGTCAATGCCGATCCGAAGCCCCCGGTTCTAAAGACCCCGATTACCGAAGCACAGGTTAAAGAGGCGATTGCTAAGGTATGCCCGGATAACGGAGCGGGTCCGGCTGCCAAGAAGGCACCTGGCCGATTGAATGACTTCCGTGTTTGTGCAGACTCGGTGTATATGTACAACTTCTTGTGGCAGGGTACTGCTGCTAACGCACTGGGGTTGTTTGGCTCGAGCAACAATGCCAAGTTTGACGGCGTCGTACCCAGCAAGTGGGAAGGCAAGACGACATTGACCTGGACGCGTGGCTACCTGCTGTTGAAGCACGCCACAAAATAAAGCTGTAAAGCGCGTTGATTCGAGCGTAGGGGGGGGCGAATATGGCCTCCCCTTTTTTTGCCAAATGTCAGGATTGGTCGGAATTTGCACCCCTTTTAAGTGGGTCTCGGGTGTTATTGTTCAAGGCTGTACTTATTGCGCCATTTAATTCCATAACCCACTGTTTGTACTTTGAAATTACCCAAATTTAACCTCCGGTTCTCGTTGCCCAAGTGGTCGCTGCGCAAGCTGACTGCAGAGGATTTTGCGGCCTTCAAAACGCACTGCCGGAATCTGATCGCGCGCCTGAACGAACAGTTCGCTGCATATCGGGCCAAGGCGGCGGCCGGCTCAGGGATGAGCATCACCGTTCGTCCGGAGCGCGTGTCGGCCTGGATCAGTTTTGTGCTGTTGTTGCTGATCGTGTTTCTGGCGACCACCTGGATACTGCGGGTCGCCCGGGTGGTGTTTCCCGCGCAGGTATCGAGTAAGGGTGTGGTGTTTTACGAAGCGGCGTCCAACCAGCGGGTTGCGACCTTGTTTGGCGAGAAAGACTTTGACCCGTCACGTCTTGTGCTGCGAGGGGTGGTGATTACCGGCACCCTGAACGACGCTAATGTGGGTGTGGCGCTGATCGAAGCCGATGGGAAACCGGCTGAAACACTGGAAGTGGGCGACATGATGTCGCCGGGTATTCGCCTGGAAAAAATTACACCGGATAGCGCTGTGGTGCGCTATCGGGGACGTTCGTACGAGTTACAGCAATCGTTAGCCGGTGGATCCGGTTATTAGCCAACGGGGCATGCATCAATGAATCATAAATTACGTACCTTTACGGCATTGTTTCTGGCTTCATGCCAGTTGGGTTTGGTGTCCGCGCAGGCTCAGACGCCGACAGCGTTGCCATCCCCTTCTTCAGGTTCTCAAGCGGCAACCATTACGTTGTCATTCCAGAACGCCGATGTGGCCCCAGTGGCTGCAGCGGTGGCCAAGGCGGTGGGTCAGACGATTATTGTTGATCCGCGGGTAAAAGGAAAAATAACGCTCAATACGCCAAAGCCGGTGACACCACAGACCGCGTTGGATATGTTTTCTTCCTCATTGCGTTCCGCCAGTTTTGCCCTGGTCCAGGTTAATGGCATGTACCGCGTGGTACCCGATGCCGATGCCCGGGTGCAGGGCAATACCGTGTTGACACAAAACAACCCGGAAGGGGATCAAGTCGTTACCCGCGTCTTCAAGATCAAGCAGGATTCGGCCAGTAACCTGGTGAATGTGTTGCGTCCATTGCTGACTCAAAATAGCTCGATTACAGCGAACCCTGGTAACAACACACTGATTGTGACGGATTACGCCAGCAACGTGAAACGCGTGGCAAAACTGCTCGAGTCTATGGATGATCCATCGATTGGCGATGTGCAGGCGGTACATCTTAAATATGCTGTTGCGCTCGATGTGGCCAGTATCCTAACGAAGGTGGTTGACACTAATTCGGGCGGAAGCCAAACACCCGGGGTGGACAGCAAGGTCATCGTTTTGGCCGAGCCGCGCAGTAATTCGGTGCTGATCAAGGCCTCCAATCCGGAAAAGATTCAACAGTTGCGAAGCCTGATTGCGCGACTGGATACGCCGACGGCGAGCAACGGCAATATGTGGGTGGTCCCGCTAAGGAACGCCGAAGCGGCTAAGTTAGCCGTGACGCTGCGCGCCATTGTGGCGGCCGATAGCACCTTATCGCAACAAGCTGGGGCGACCAACTTGGGTGCGGCAGCAGGCGGCATGCCAC
>ERZ1034363.1197-NODE-1197-length-15314-cov-4.581282_pt1 | contig 15314 bp, 13 predicted proteins | sample MGYA00520616_ERZ1034363 | MGnify/ENA primary metagenome ERZ1034363 (study PRJEB33736, sample SAMEA104284506) | Azolla filiculoides | biome: Urban; feature: Water surface; material: Ditch water | place: Netherlands | collected 2015-10-28 | depth 0-0.1 m ...
ACTCCGAGGAGTACAAGTACATGCGCCAGCGCCGCATGGACCTCGGCGGTTTCCTGCCGCAGCGCCGGCGCAAGGCCGCGCCGCTCGCCATCCCGGCGCTTGACACCTTTGCCGCCCTGCTCAAGGCATCCGGCGAAGGCCGCGAACTGTCCACGACGATGGCCATCGTCCGCATCATGAACATGATGTTGAAGGACAAGAATGTCGGCAAGAACGTCGTGCCCATCGTGCCGGACGAGTCCCGCACCTTCGGCATGGAAGGCATGTTCCGCTCGGTCGGCATCTGGAATCAGGAAGGCCAGAACTATGTGCCGGAAGACCATGACCAGCTGATGTTCTACAAGGAATCGAAGACCGGTCAGGTGCTGCAGGAAGGCATCAACGAGTCGGGCGCGATGAGCGACTGGATCGCTGCCGCCACTTCGTATTCCGTCCATAACGTCCAGACCATTCCGTTCTACATCTGCTACTCGATGTTCGGCATGCAGCGCGTACTCGATCTGGTCTGGGCGGCTGGCGACCAGCGCGCCCGCGGCTTCCTGATCGGCGGCACGGCCGGTCGCACGACGCTGAACGGCGAAGGCCTGCAGCATGAAGACGGCCACAGCCTGATCCTGTCGAACCTGATCCCGAACTGCATCTCCTACGACCCGACCTTCCAGTACGAAGTCGCTGTCGTCACGCAGGACGGCATGCGCCGCATGTTCGCCGAGCAGGAAGACGTCTTCTATTACCTGACGGTGATGAACGAGAACTACGAGCACCCGGAAATGCCGGTCGGTGCCGAAGCCGACATCATCAAGGGCATGTACGCCTTCAGGAAGGGTGCTGAATCGAAGGGACCCCGCGTTCAACTGCTTGGCTCCGGCACCATCTTCCGCGAAGTCATCGCCGCCGCCGACCTGCTCAAGCAGGACTGGGGTGTCGAGTCCGACCTCTGGGGTTGCCCGAGCATGAACGAACTGGCCCGCAACGGGATCGATACCCAGCGCTGGAACATGCTGCACCCGCTGGAAGAGCCGAAGCTGTCGCACGTCGAACAGAAGCTCGCTGGCGCCAAGGGTCCGGTCATCGCTTCAACCGACTACATCAAGCTCTTCTCCGAACAGATCCGCCCCTTCGTCAAGGCACCGTATGTCACGCTGGGCACCGACGGTTTCGGCCGTTCCGACACCCGCGAGAAGCTGCGTCACCACTTCGAGGTCGATCGTCACTGGGTAACGCTGGCTGCCCTCAAGGCACTGGCCGACACTGGCGAGATCAAGCGCGAAGTTGTCGCCGCTGCCCTGGTCAAGTACAACCTTGACCCGAACAAGCCGAATCCGCTGAGCGTTTAAGGGAGAGACAACATGAGCCAAATCATTGAAGTCAAAGTCCCCGATATCGGCGATTTCGAAAGCGTTCCGGTCATCGAACTGTTTGTGAAGGTGGGCGACCACATCAAGGTCGACGAGGCCATCGTCACCCTCGAATCCGACAAGGCGACCATGGATGTGCCGTCGACCGTTGAAGGCGTCGTCACGGAAGTCCTCGTTGCGCTCGGCTCCAAGGTCGGCGAAGGTGCACTGCTGATCAAGGTGGAAGCTGGCGGTGCCGCTGCTGCGGCGGCGCCTGCCCCTGCCGCCCAGGCTGCTGCGCCGGCCCCCGCCGCCGCCCCGGTCGCAGCCGCCCCCGCTGCCGGCGGTGGCGTGGTTGAGGTCAAGGTGCCGGACATTGGCGATTTCGCCGAAGTCCCCGTCATCGAGCTCTATGTCAAGGTCGGCGACAGCATCAAGGTCGACGACGCGATTGCCACCCTGGAATCCGACAAGGCGACGATGGATGTCCCGTCCACGGTCGCCGGCACGGTCAAGGAAGTCCTCGTCCAGCTCGGCTCCAAGGTCGGTGAAGGCACCGTCCTGATCAAGGTGGAAACCGGCGCGTCTGCCCCGCCCGCCGCTGTTCAAGCTGCCGCCCCGGCGGCTGTGGCTGCTGCCGCACCGGTTTCTGCGCCGGCCGCAGCACCTGCCGCAGCCGCCCCGGCGGCACTGGCTCCGACCCTGGCTGCAGGTGCCAAGGTGCACGCCTCGCCGTCCGTCCGCGCTTATGCCCGCGAACTCGGCGTCGATCTGAACAAGGTGCCGGCCACCGGCCCGAAGAACCGCATCGTCAAGGAAGACCTGACCAAGTACGTCAAGGGCGTCATGTCGGGCGCCATTGCCGGTCCGGTCGCGGCGACGGGTGGTGGGGTCACGGGCGGTGGTTCGCTCGATCTGCTGCCCTGGCCGAAGGTTGATTTCGCCAAGTTCGGCGAGATCGAGGTCAAGCCGCTGTCGCGCATCAAGAAGATTTCCGGCCAGAACCTGTCGCGCAACTGGGTCATGATCCCGGCCGTGACCTATCACGAAGATGCCGACATCACCGACATCGAAGCCTTCCGCGTGCTGCTCAACAAGGAAAACGAAAAGGGTGGCGGCGCCAAGCTGACCATGCTCGCCTTCCTCATGAAGGCCTGCGTCAAGGGCTTGCAGAAGTTCCCGGAATTCAACTCCTCGCTCGATGGCGACAACCTCGTGCTGAAGAAGTATTTCAACATCGGTTTCGCCGCCGACACGCCGAATGGCCTCGTCGTCCCCGTCGTCAAGAATGTGGACAAGAAGTCGGTCTTCGAACTGGCGCAGGAATCCGGCGATCTCGCCAAGCAGGCGCGTGACGGCAAGCTCAAGCCGGCCGACATGTCCGGTGCCTGCTTCACGATTTCGAGCCTGGGCGGCATCGGTGGCACCTACTTCGCACCCATCGTCAATGCGCCTGAAGTCGCCATCCTCGGCGTCAACAAGTCGGCCATGAAGCCGGTCTGGGATGGCAAGCAATTCGTCCCCCGCCTCACCCTGCCGCTCTCGCTGACCGCTGACCACCGCGTCATCGACGGCGCGCTGGCGACCCGCTTCAACGTCTATATCGCGCAGTTGCTGGCCGACTTCCGTCGCGTCGCGCTGTAAAGGGGAGAACACCATGAGCAATCTGGTAGAAGTCAAAGTCCCCGACATCGGCGATTTCGCCGAAGTGCCGATCATCGACCTGTTCGTCAAGGTCGGCGACAGCATCAAGGTGGATGACGCGATCTGTACGCTGGAGTCCGACAAGGCGACGATGGATGTGCCGTCGCCGGTCGCCGGCGTGGTCAAGGAAGTGCTCGTTCAACTTGGCGCCAAAGTGGCCGAAGGCAGCCTGCTGATCAAGGTCGAAGCGGGCGCTACGGCGACCGCCCCGGCCCCGAAGGCCGCTGCTCCTGCTCCGGCTGCAGCACCCGTGGCCGCTCCGGTCGCCGGCAGCCATGCCGGCGGTGCCGACATCGAGTGCGAAATGCTCGTCCTCGGCGCGGGCCCTGGTGGCTATTCCGCCGCCTTCCGCTCGGCCGACCTCGGCATGAAGACGGTCATCGTCGAGCGTTACGCCACCCTCGGTGGCGTCTGTCTCAACGTCGGCTGCATTCCGTCCAAGGCCCTGCTCCACGTTGCGGCGGTCATGGAAGAAGCTGAACACGCCAATGATCTCGGCGTCACCTTCGCTGCCCCGACGGTCGATATCGACAAGCTGCGCGCCCACAAGGACAAGGTCGTTGGCAAGCTGACCGGCGGTCTGGCCGGCATGGCCAAGGGCCGCAAGGTTGAAATCGTGCGCGGCTTCGGCACTTTCATCGACCCGCATCACATCGAAGTCGAAGAAACGACCGGCACGGGCCAGGACAAGACCGGCAGCAAGAAGATCGTCAAGTTTCAGAAATGCATCATCGCCGCCGGCTCGGCCGCCATGCATCTGCCCTTCATCCCGAAGGACCCGCGTATCGTCGATTCGACCGGGGCGCTGGAACTGCGCTTCGTGCCGAAGAAGATGCTGGTCATCGGCGGCGGCATCATCGGCCTGGAAATGGCCACGGTCTATTCGACCCTGGGCGCCAAGGTCGATGTCGTCGAAATGATGGACGGCCTGATGCAAGGCCCCGACCGCGACGCGGTCAAGGTCTGGGAAAAGCAGAACGCCAAGCGCTTCGACAAGATCATGCTGAAGACCAAGACGGTCGCGGTCGATGCCAAGGAGGATGGCCTTTACGTCACCTTTGAAGGTGAAGGTGTTTCGTCCGAACCGGTCAAGTACGACATGATCCTGCAAGCCGCCGGCCGCACGCCGAACGGCAACAAGATCGGCGCCGACAAGGCTGGCGTTGCGGTCACCGACCGTGGCTTTATCAACGTCGATGCCCAGATGCGGACCAATGTGCCGCACATCTTCGCCATCGGCGACCTCGTCGGCCAGCCCATGCTGGCCCACAAGGCGGTGCATGAATCGCACGTCGCGGCGGAAGTTGCAGCCGGCCAGAAATCGGCCTTCGACGCTTCGGTCATCCCGAGTGTTGCCTACACCCATCCCGAAGTGGCCTGGGTCGGCGTCACCGAAGACCAGGCCAAGAAGGAAGGCCGCAAGATCGAAGCCGCCAAGTTCCCCTGGGCGGCCTCCGGTCGGGCTATCGCCAACGGCGCCGATTACGGCTTCACCAAGCTGATTTTCGATGCCGAAACGCATCGCGTCATCGGCGGGGCGATTGTCGGCCCGAACGCCGGCGACATGATCGGCGAAGTCTGCCTGGCCATCGAGATGGGCTGTGACTCGGTCGATATCGGCAAGACCATCCACCCCCACCCGACGCTCGGCGAAACGGTCGGCATGGCGGCGGAAGTCGCGCACGGCACCTGTACCGACGTACCGGCACCGCGCAAGAAGTAAGCGGCGTCAGGTACACTGGCGTTCTGTTTGGGCGACGGCAACCCCGTCGCCCTTTTCATTTTCAGACTGCCAACATGACCGCCCATCCGCAACTCCCCCGCCGCTCGGCTGCCGAGCAAGCCCGCCTCGAAGCCTCGCTGCGCGACGTCTTTGAGCACAAGCTCTGTTTCAACGAACTGCTCGGCTTCAAGGTCGAGTCGCTGGACCCGGTCGCGCCGCAAATCAGCTTCATGATGCGCAAGGATCTGATCGGCCATTTTCTGCACGGCCGCTTGCACGGTGGGGTCATCGCCACCGTGCTCGATACCGTCGGCGGGCTTGCCGCAACGGTGGCGATTGCCGAGAAATTCAACGACGAAAACACCGAGCAGGTCGCCCATCGTTTCGGCCGGATCGGCACCATCGACCTGCGCACCGATTACCTGCGCCAGGGCATAGGCAAAAAATTTACGGCCACCGGACGGATTACCCGTCTCGGTGGCCGCATCGCCTCCGTTCAGATGACGCTGGAGAATGAAACCGGCCTGCTCATCGCGACCGGCGGCGCCTCCTACGTCATCAGCTGATCAGAGGATAGGCACGCCCTGCTGCTCGCCGCGCTCGTACACGACGTTGGCGCGACCGACGATCAGCGGATCGAGATTGCCGATGCGCCCGGTATCCTTGTTGTTGTAAGGCAGTTTGTGCAGCACATAGCGCATGGCATTGAGCCGCGCCCGCTTCTTGCAGTTCGACTTGATCACCGTCCATGGCGCATCGGCGGTATCCGTGTGGAAGAACATCGCCTCCTTGGCCTTGGTGTAGTCAGCCCACTTGTCGAGCGAAGCCATGTCGATCGGTGACAACTTCCATTGCTTGAGCGGATGCACCTTGCGCTCGCCGAAACGGCGGCGCTGCTCCTCGCGGCTGACCGAGAACCAGAACTTGATGAGGTGCGTACCGTTGCGCGCCAGCATGCGCTCGAATTCCGGCGCCTGCCGGACGAACTCCGAATATTCCTGATCCGAACAGAAGCCCATGACCCGCTCGACGCCGGCCCGGTTGTACCAGGAGCGGTCGAAGAGCACGATCTCGCCATTGGTCGGCAGGTGCTGCACGTAACGCTGGAAATACCACTGGCCGCGCTCGATTTCGCTCGGTTTTTCGAGCGCCACGACGCGGGCGCCGCGTGGATTCAGGTGCTCCATGAAACGCTTGATGGTGCCCCCCTTGCCCGCCGCATCGCGGCCCTCGAAGAGGATCACCACCTTCTGCCCGGTCTCCTTGACCCAGGCCTGCAACTTGAGCAACTCGACCTGCAGGCGATATTTCTGGCGCTCGTAGTTCTTGCGCTGCATGAGGTTGCGGTACGGATACCCCCCGTCGCGCCAATCCTTGGCCAGCTCGTCATCGGGGCTGGCCGGCAATTCATCGGCAATGCCCCCCTGCTGTTTAAGCAAGCCCCTGAGCAGGGCGACCGACTCTTCCGCCGGCATCCCGGCGATGACATCACGCACCGCGCCCATTTTGGACGCCTGCGCAGCGTCGACCGCAGCCCGCACGGTAAAGCCTTCAATCCCCTTTTCGCTCAGTTCCGGCGGCACGTCACCCTTCGCCACCTGGCGCCGGCGGGCGGCGCGGGGGACTGGGCTGGGCTGGTTGGTCGTTGTCTTTTTTCGGGTCACCATGTCTCTCTCCATCCGTCGATGCAAAGAGACTATTTCACGGCAAAGCGCTCGCCTTGTCTAGTCCAGCAATTCAGCCGGCAGGACAGCGCGCAGCACGGTCTGCGTCTCGCCCCGGCGAACGCGATTGCTCAGCCACCACAAGGCGCCCTTCTTGATGCTCCACTCGGACTCATGGCCGGCCAGCAGCAGGGACGCCATGCGGCCGAGCGAGGGCTGGTGGCCGACGATGAGGACGGAACCCTGAGCCGTCGGCCATCCCGATGCCGCAATCAGTTCCGACACACAGGCTTCGGGCCCGATCTTGCGGTTCGTTTCAAAAGGCAGCTTCAAGGCTTCCACCGTTTGCTGGGTTCTCACCGACGGGCTGGCGATGATGCGCAGATCCTTGGGCTGATGCGCGAGTATCCAGGCCGCCATGGTCCGCGCCTGTTTCTCGCCGCGCGCTGTCAGACGCCGTTTCATGTCGTCATCGCCATCTTCCGCCTCGGCGTGGCGCCACAGCAGCAATTCCATGATCGCCCTCTCTCGAAAAGCCGGCAGTATGCCCGCTCCGTGTTACCGCCTGATTGCAAGAATCCGGTTCATCATCGCATACCGGGCACATCGCTTGCTAACGATCCAATATCAAATCCGTGCCAGAATTGCTGGCTTCTGCACCCGCTTCGCTCAACGGAGTACCTCTTCCTTGCTGCACTTCTTTCGCCGCCCCTGGCCCAAAACACTGCGTACGCGATTGCTCCTGATCATCATGCCGCTGGTCGGCCTGCCGATCATCGCCACCGGCTATGTCGTCAAGGGGCGTGGCAACGAGGCCATCCTCGAAGAAAAGCGCACGCATCTGCAAGGCATCACCGCGCTGCTCGAACAGCATTTGCAGGAACAGGGGGGCTTTTCCGGCCTGCTCGCCGATTACCAGGGCGGAACCGATGACAAGGCAGCCCGCCTGGCCCATCTCAACGCACGCCTCAAGACCTACACCAACACCATAGCCACGGCTTTCCAGGAGGTCGGCGTCGGCTATTTCAGCCAGGAACTGAATGCGATTGTCACCTACGGCCCAAGTGAACAATATGGGCACACCGTCGGCATGACCATCCCCCCCGAGCATCCGGGCTGGCGCGTCATGGATGACGACATGGCGATGACGGTCAGTGGCCGACAGGTACGTGGCCAGATCATGAACGCCATGCGCCCCCTGCATCAGGGCGAGGCAGTTGTCGGCTATGTCTGGGCCAATGAAATGCTCGACGCCATCGAGCAGCAGACCCGTACGGCGAATGCCACCGTCTATGCGCTGACCTTCCTCGGCCTGATCCTTTCGCTGCTCTTCGTCTATCTCGCCATCGCCCACCTGACGCGCGATATCGAAAAAATCCGGCATGGCCTTGAAACACTGAGCTTCGACCTGAATCATCCGATACCGCCGATTGAAGGAGAAATCGGCGTCATCATCGAAGCCATCAACAATCTGGCGCGCTCCCTTCTGGAAACCCGCTCGATGCACAACAACATCCTTGATTCGCTGGTCGATGGCGTCATCACCATCGACTCGCAACACAATATTTCCTACGTCAACCCGGCCGCCTGCACCTTGCTCGGCTACAGTGCCAGCGAAGTGACCGGCAAGCCTTACATGGATCTCTTCCGTCCCGACGCCAATTTCTCCAGCCTGCTCATCGACACCCTGCAGACAGGCCGCCAGCATCGCACCGTCGAGCTCCACTATCCGCTGGCCGAAGGCGCTCTCAACATCATTGCCAGCAGCAGCCGGCTTTACGATGGTCAGGGCCAGCAACTGGGTGCCGTCACCGTGCTGCGCGACATCTCCGAAAACCGGGCGCTGCAGAACCAGGTGGCACGGGCCAGCCAGCTCGCCACCATCGGTGAAATGTCGGCCAGCATCGCGCACGAACTGCGCACCCCGCTGACCTCCATCCGCGGCTTCGTCCAATACCTTCAGGACAGCAAGGACCCGGCCGAGTGGAAGGAGTTTGGCGACATCATCCTGCGCGAGGTGGACAGCCTCAACAAGATCGCCACCGGCCTCCTCGACCTGGCCCGCCCGCAGCCGCTGCAGACCGCCCCGACCGACCTTCACCCCCTGCTCGAAGAAAGCCTGCTGCTCGCCACCAAGCCGCGCGGCAAGCAGATCACTTTCAGGCAGCAACTGGCGCCGGACCTGCCCCTGCTCGAACTCGACCGCGGGCAAATCAAGCAGGTCATCCTCAACCTGCTGATGAATGCCATCCAGGCCATTGAGCAACAAGGTGAAATCACCATCACGACCCGCCGCGAGGCCAGCGAAGTCATTCTGGAAATCGCCGATACCGGCTGCGGCATTCCGGCCAAGGACCTTGAACGTATCTTCGCCCCCTTCTTCTCGAGCAAGCCTTCAGGCACCGGCCTCGGCCTGCCGGTGGCCAGGCGGATTGTCGAGAGCCACCACGGCAGGCTCGAACTGAGCAGCCTCCCTGATCAAGGCACGGTGGCCTGCCTCCGCCTGCCGATTTCCGATAGCCCATCATGAAACAGGACACCCGTATCCTCATCGTCGACGACGACGAAAGCATTCGTCGCCTGCTCAGCGTTGTCCTTTCCCGCGAGGGCTACCAGACGAGCAGCGCCGAAGACGGCAATGAGGCCATGGCCGCCTTTCACGAGACGGCGCCCGATATCGTCCTCATGGATATCCGCATGCCCGGCCTTGGCGGCATCGAGGCCATGCAGCTGATGCATGCCATCCGGCCGAGCGTGACCATCATCCTGATGACTGCCTTCGCCGAACTCGAAACCGCCATTCAGGCGATCAAACTGGGGGTTTTCGACTATGTCGTCAAACCCTTCGACCTGACCGAAATCAAGCTGCTCGTCGAACGCGCCTGGCAAATGCGCGACATGCGCCAGCAGATCAGCGTGCTCAAGGAAGAACTGTCCGACAGTTTCCGCCTTGAGCGCATTCTCACCAACGACCCGGCCATGCTGGCGCTGTGCGCCGCCACCGAGCGCGCCTCGAAAAGCAACGCGACCGTCGTCATTCTCGGCGAAAGCGGCGTCGGCAAGGAACTGCTCGCCGCCTCGCTGCACTACAACAGCCCGCGCGCCCGCCAGCCCTTCGTCAAACTCAACTGCGGCGCCATCCCGGAAGGCCTGCTCGAGAGCGAGTTGTTCGGCCACGAAAAAGGCGCCTTCACCGGCGCTGTGGCGCGGCGCACCGGGCGCTTCGAACAGGCCAACGGCGGCACGCTGTTTCTCGACGAAATCGGCGAACTGCCGCTCGTCCTCCAGGTCAAGCTGCTGCGCGTCCTGCAGGACAAGGAGTTCGAGCGGGTCGGCGGCGAAAGTACGCTGAAGACCGATGTCCGCATAGTCGCCGCCACCCATCGCGACCTGGCCGCCATGGTCGAAGCCGGCACCTTCCGGCGCGACCTTTTCTACCGCCTGAACGTCATCAACCTGTCTGTGCCGCCACTCCGTGAGCGGCGTGGCGACATCCCCCTGCTCGCCAATCACTTCCTGCACAAGTTCGCCGACGAGCACGGCCGGGAGATCGATGCCTTCGACGACCACGCCCTCGCCCTGCTCCAGCGCCAGCCCTGGCCGGGCAACGTCCGCGAACTGGCCAATGCCGTCGAACGGGCGGTGGTCATGAGCAGCGGCAAGCAGATTTTCGCCGAAGACCTGCCGCCCCAGATAATCGATCAGGATTTGCCGAACGAAGTGCCCGGTGAACTTGGCAGCGGAGAAGAGCAAAACCTGAAAACACAGGTTCGCAACTTTGAAGCCCAAGTCATCGTTCAGGCCCTTGAGAGAAATGCCGGCAACCGTTCGCGAACAGCGACCGAACTCGGCATCAGCCGCCGCGCCCTGCTCTACAAGCTGCACGAATGCCGGATAGACACCGCCGACGACTGCGCAGAATAATGCTCACCTTGCGCTGAAAATTGCGCACAAAACCGCCGAAACCATTCCAGCAAGCCGGTTTTCGGCTAATTCAGGCGGGCACGTATCCTGCGAACACACTCCCATGTATTCGATGACATGAAGAGAAACACATGATGATCGCCGAACCCAAGATCAGCCTTCTCTCCTGGCAGAGGAGGAAGACCTGATGTCTGAACAGAAAACGGGAAATCCTGCCGTCGTCGGCCTGGCCGGTTTCGGCCTGACCACGCTGGTTCTGCAATTTCACAATGTCGGCTGGATCGGCATCGGCCCGGTGATCTGGCTGGGTCTGATCTTTGGTGGCCTGGCCCAGATGATCGCCGGAATCCAGGAGATGAAAACCGGCAACAACTTCGGCTTCTGTGCCTTTACGTCCTATGGCTGCTTCTGGATCGCGCTGATCCTCATGCTGCTCGGCAACCACTTCAATCTTTATGTTTCGAGCGAGAACGACATCGGCTTTTTCCTTGTCGCGTGGACAGCTTTCACGGCCATCCTCTGGGTTGGGGCAATCCGCATCAGCGGTGTTCTGGGACTGATCTTTACCCTCTTGCTGAGCGGCTTCGTCCTGCTCGACCTGGCCCACTTTGGTTTTCCCGAAATGAAGGTCACCGCTGGCTATGTCCTCATGGGCTGTGCGGCATCGGCCTGGTACCTCATGGCCCACATCATCTTTCTCGATGTCTTCGGGCGCGATGTACTGCCCATCGGCAAACCCTGGGTTCAGAACTCGCCCAGAGCCGCCAGTGCCCCTGCTTTCGCCAAAGCGCCGAGCCACTGAGGCAGACGGTACCCCACCAAGCCCCCGCCTGCGGGGGCTTTTTCGTTAACGCCCGGCCAGCACATAACTGGCCGGGCAATCCCTTTCCTGCTGCGCAAGATTATTCCCGTGCTGCGCAAAGAGTTGCGCAGCTACTGACGGAAAGATACTGCGAAAACATTTCAACCATCTGATTTTACGTGACTTTTAAACGTGGCATGCATCCTGCAAACACTCCTGTCGAGAACAAACACAACAGGAGTGGTTCATGAGCAAATCCTCGAAGTTGATTACCTGCGAACAATTGCGTTCGCATTTCCGCGACGGCATGAGCATCATGTTTGGCGGCTTTATGGGCGTCGGCACACCGCCACGCATCATCAAGGAAATCCTTGATTCCGGCGTCAAGAACCTGACCGTCATCGGCAACGACACCGCCTTCATGCACAGCGGCGTCGGCATCCTGATCAGCAACAACCGCGTCGCCAAGGTCATTGCCTCGCACATCGGCACCAACCCGGAAACCGGGCGCCAGATGATTGCGGGTGAAATCGAAGTCGAACTGGTTCCACAGGGCACGCTGGCCGAGCGCATTCGCTGCGGCGGGGCCGGCCTGGGTGGCGTACTGACCCCGACCGGCGTAGGCACCGTCATCGAAGACGGCAAGACCAAGCTGACGTTTGATGGCATCACGTATCTCGTCGAGCGCCCGATCCGCGCCGACATGGCCATCCTGAACGCCCACCGCGCCGACCACATGGGCAATCTGGTCTATCTGCGCGCCGGTCGCAACTTCAATCCGATCATGGCCCTGGCCGCCGACTTCGTCGTTGCCGAAGTCGAGAACCTCGTTGAAACCGGCTCCATCGATCCGGATCACGTGATGACCCCGGGCATTCTGGTGAATGCCCTGATCGCAGCGGAGGACAAATAACATGGACGCAAAGAATCTCATTGCCTGCCGCGTCGCGCAGGAACTTGAAGACGGCAACGTGGTGAATCTCGGCATCGGCCTGCCTACCCTGATCCCGAATTACCTGCCGGAAGGCGTCAACATCACCCTGCAGTCGGAAAACGGCTTTCTCGGTCTCGGCCCGCTCGTCGGCGAACCTCTGCCTTATCTCGTCAACGCTGGCGGCATCCCCTGCGGCATGGTGCCCGGCACGGCCTTTTTCGACAGCGCCATGTCCTTCGCCATCATTCGCGGCGGCCACGTCGATCTGACCGTCCTTGGCGGCCTCGAAGTCGACCAGGAAGGCAATCTCGCCAACTGGATGGTGCCCGGCAAGATGGTGCCCGGCATGGGCGGCGCGATGGATCTGGTGACCGGAGCCAAGCGCGTCATCGTCGCCATGGAACATGCCACCAAGACCGGTGGCGCCAAAATTCTCAAGCGTTGCACGCTGCCCCTGACGGCGGCGGCAAAAGTCACTGCCATCGCCACTGAACTGGCCTTTTTCCGCTTCATCAAGGGTCAGCTGACCCTGACGGAAATCGCCCCCGGCGTGACGCTTGAGGAAATCCGCGCCAAGACCGAGGCTGAATTTGTCGTCAGCCCGGATTGCCGCGAAATGCAGCTCCCCAACTGCAGCCAACAATAATCCAGGAGGAAACCATGTCCAGCATGATCAGAAGTACATCCAATTTCTTTACCAACGTCGTCCACCGCTTCCTGCCGGACCCGTTGATTTTCGCCATCCTGCTGACCGTCCTGGTCTTCGGCATGGGCGTCGGCATGACCCCGAAGACCACCTCGCAGATGGTGATGATCTGGGGTAACGGTTTCTGGAACCTGCTCGCCTTCTCGATGCAGATGGCCCTCGTGCTCGTCACCGGTCATGCCCTGGCCAGCTCCGGCCCGGTCAAGAGCGCCATGAAGTCGATGGCCTCCGTGGCCAATACGCCGGCCCAGGGTGTCATGCTCGTCACCTTCGTCGCCGCTGTCGCCAGCACCATCAACTGGGGCTTCGGTCTCGTGCTGGGTGCCATGTTCGCCCGCGAAGTCGCCCGCCGCATTCCGAAATCCGATTACAGCCTGCTTATCGCCTGCGCCTACATCGGCTTCCTGACCTGGCACGGTGGCCTGTCCGGCTCCATTCCGCTGATCGCCGCCACCCCGGGCAATCCGATGGAAAAGACCGTTGGCCTGATTCCGGTGACGGAAACGCTGTGGACCGGCTACAACATCTTCATCACCGTCGCCCTGATCGTCACCCTGCCCTTCCTGACCCGCATGATGATGAAGCCGGAAAACGAAGTGGTGCCGGTTGATCCGGCCCTGCTCAAGGAAGAAGAAAGCTTCCAGCGCGTACTTGGTGCCGACGCAACCGTTGCCGAGCGCATGGAAGAGTCCCGTTCGCTGTCCATCATCGTCGCCACGGCCATCTTTGCTTACCTGGGCCTGCGCTTCGCTGAAAAAGGCATCAAGATCGACATCAATACCGTCAATCTGGTATTCGTCGGTGCCGGCATGCTGCTGCACAAGACCCCGATGGCCTACGCTCGCGCCATCACCGCTGCCGCCAAGGGTACGGCCGGCATCATGATCCAGTTCCCGTTCTACGCCGGCATCCAGCTCATGATGGAACACTCCGGTCTGGGCGGCATCATCACCAACCTGTTTGTGGATATCGCCACCAAGGAAACCTTCCCGCTCCTCGCCTTCCTGAGCTCCGGCCTGATCAACTTTGCCGTGCCGTCGGGCGGCGGTCACTGGGTGGTGCAAGGTCCGTTCGTCATGCCGGCAGCACAAGCGCTCGGCGCCGACCTCGGCAAGGCCGCCATGGCCATCGCCTACGGCGAAGCCTGGATGAACATGGCACAACCGTTCTGGGCCCTGCCGGCCCTCGCCATCGCCGGCCTCGGTGTGCGCGACATCATGGGCTACTGCGTCACCGCCCTGCTCTTCTCCGGCTTCATCTTCGTCGGCGGGCTGTACCTGTTCTAAGCAGCAAGGAGGAAGCCATCCGCAAGGCTGGCTGCCTTGACCGAAGGGGAACAGCAAACACCTTCGTAAAAAAAGAAAACGGCAAGCAGCGATGCTTGCCGTTTTCATTAGGTGGGCGGCAAGGGGCTATTTGTTCTTCAATGCCTTTTTGGGATAAATATCGTAGCGGCTGGACTTCCCTTCCAGGACATAGCCCGGCGCCTGACCTTCAATAGGGGGCGCCTTGCGCGGCCGCTTGACGACGACGCGATGCGTCGCCAGATCGAGGGCGGCCTGCAGCAGTTGCGGCGCATCATCGTCGGCCCCGACGAGCGGACGAAAGACGCGCATTTCCTTTTTGACCAGCGAACTCTTGTCGCGGTGCGGGAACATCGGATCAAGGTAAATGACCTGCGGCGCGTCCTCTGCCCATGTCTTGAGCAGATCAACCGCATTACCCAGTCGCAACTGCATGCGGGCGATGATCGCCCCGACTTCAGGGTCGCCCAGCGCCCGCTCCAGACCGTCCGTGAGCAAGACACCAATGAGCGGATGCCGCTCGATCAGGGTGACGGGGCAGCCCAACTGGGCCAACAGAAAAGCGTCGCGCCCCAAACCTGCGGTGGCATCAAGAATGACTGGCCGGACACCCGGCTGGATACCGACCGCCTTGGCGATCATCTGACCGCTGCCGCCGCCATGCAGACGACGATGGGCGACCGCCCCCTCGAGGAAATCGACCCGCACCGGACCGGAGGCTTCCGGCCCCAGTTCCTGCAACTGCCAGCCGCCGGCCCCCAACTGCAGGGCAAAATCGGCCTCGCCAACCATCGGCATGCCAAGCGTATCGGCCATAGCCCGAGCCAGGACAGAAAACTCCGGCGCCAGCGCTTCGATGCGAACGTTTCCTACGGCGCTCAAAGCAAGCCTCAGACGGCGGGTATCTCGGTAACGGGGATCGGGGCGAGCACAGCCGAATCAGCCGCGTCATCAGCCAAACCATCGCCGGACTTGCCGGCCAGCTTCTGGCGACGCTTCTCCTCCTGCTTGGCCTTCTTGGCAAGGTCGCGCTGACGTTTTTCGAACTGGTAGTTTGGTTTGGCCAAGAGACCTCCTCTGGTCGCCACAAGCAAAAACGGCAACCTGAGAAGGTTGCCGTTTTATCTTGTAATGCTTTGGTGGCCAATCGCGGAATCGAACCACGGACACGCGGATTTTCAATCCGCTGCTCTACCAACTGAGCTAATTGGCCAAA
>ERZ1034363.1201-NODE-1201-length-15306-cov-11.357279_pt1 | contig 15306 bp, 17 predicted proteins | sample MGYA00520616_ERZ1034363 | MGnify/ENA primary metagenome ERZ1034363 (study PRJEB33736, sample SAMEA104284506) | Azolla filiculoides | biome: Urban; feature: Water surface; material: Ditch water | place: Netherlands | collected 2015-10-28 | depth 0-0.1 m ...
AGTGCACCGGTAGGATCTCCCGATTGATTGCGCAGGTCGGGCAGTGCATGAAATGCACGGTACAGGTAGGATGAACCGTCGACAAGCAGTAAAGTGGGCATAGAGAACCGAGGGCAGACAGCGTGGAAAATCATACGAAACGATTCAGATTCCAGACATCGGAAGCTTCCGATGGCCATGATGCTGAAACGCTTGCCGAGCGTGAAGCCTGGCGGCTATTCGGAATTATGTCAGAGTTCGTTGAGGCGACGGATCGTCTGGCCGAGGTGCGACCTGCGGTGTCTATTTTCGGTAGCGCCAGGGTGGTGCCTGAAAGCCCTTATTATCAGCTGACCGAAACAATTGCCCGCAAACTATCAGACGCTGGTCTGGGAGTCATTTCAGGCGGTGGCCCGGGTGTTATGGAAGCGGCTAATAAAGGCGCTTTTGGCGGCAATGGCCCGTCCATTGGCCTTAACATCCAGTTGCCGCACGAACAGCATACGAACCCCTATCAGGATGTTTCACTCGGTTTTCGTCATTTCTTTGCCCGTAAGTACATGTTTGTTCGCTTTGCAGTCGCTTATGTCGTTATGCCGGGTGGATTTGGCACGCTCGATGAACTGATGGAGGCGTTAACGTTGATTCAGACCCGCAAAAGCCGTCAGTTCCCCGTTATTCTGGTGGGTGCCGCGTTCTGGGGCGGTCTTGTAGATTGGCTGAAAGACCGGCTGGTTGGCGAGAAAATGATCAGCTCTGAAGACATGAATCTGATCCAGATCATTGATGACCCCGACCAGGTGGTTGAGGCAATCTTCAGCCATTACGAGACCCGGGGCTTTGCGCCATTACCTGGCGAGCGCGAGCTTTTGCTCAACCTGTAATAAAATCTGTTTATTACTCCGTCTGGAATCCGGCATGTCTCTTATTTTTAAATTCGCGTCTTCTAATCTGCTGACGCGTGCCTGTCTGATGGCGCTTGGTATTTGCCTTGCGCCGTTGGCCTTTGCACAGGCTTCTACATTGCCGCCGCAAGTGGTGACGAATGATCCCGCTTTGCTGAATCCTCAGGCAGAAGCTGATGAAGATGCCAGCGTGACGATTTCGCCCGATGACCGGAGTACCAGTGTTCGCACCTACGGGCGTGGTGGTCGTCCCTCGCGTGAAGTGGTTGACCCCCCGTTACTCCCATCATATTCGGAGTCACCGGAACCGGATCCACAGTCTGTGATCCCGGATTCAGACCCGGTGCGTGGCGATATGGTGCAGCCGCCTATGTGGACGATCTGGAGCTGGTAATGCCGGAACGTCATATGCGTCATCATCGTCAAGGCCCCTGGCATGACCTTCATCCCTCCGATAATTTGCCACCCATCCGCCGTGTCGGCGTTGGGCATGGTGTACGCTGGATTGCCGATGGCTGGGCGCTCTTCATGCGTCGTCCCGGACTGTGGTTAGTCACGGCTTTTCTGCAAACACTCCTGATACTTTTGGTACTGCTGGTGCCGTTGTTGGGTCAGGTGGGTGCGCATCTATTGATGCCGGTGCTTTCGGCGGGTTTGATGGTGGTTGCCCATCGTGTGCAATACAACGAACCCGTGGCGGTTGCCGATGCGTTTACAGGTTTCAGAGAGCATGCCCCAGCCGTGGTTAACGTAGGTGTCTGGTACATGCTCGGTTGGATGCTCATCGTGGCACTAGGTTTGTTGCTGGGCGGCGGCGCGGCATTGTCCGGTATGGCCGTTGGCATGGAAACCCAATACGAGTGGCTCGGCGTCGTGATTAGCGTCTTCGGCATCATTTTGGCCGTAACGATCAGCCTGTTGCTGGTACTGCCACTGGTGATGTCGGTCTGGCTAGCCCCACCGTTGGCAGTATTCCATGATATTTCTGCCATGGCTGCCATGAGGCATTCCTTTGCTGCCAGCTGGCGCAGCCTGCCAGCATTTATCGTGGCTTTCTTTCTTGTAGCACTGATGCTGTTTCTAACAGCCCTGACGATGGGGCTGGCCTTGCTGGTCGTTATTCCCATCATGGCCGGCGCAACCTTTGCTGCTTATAACGATCTATTTGAATTGCCGCAGCCTGTAACCGCCGCACCACACACGAGCGGATCTGAAAGCACGGATGTCTGAACCCATGAATCGTATCGGGCTAGCAACTGGCTGGCAGTGGTTTCGTGATGGCTTTGCCCGGTATCGTCGCAACCCACTGCTGATGCTCTTCTGGGTGATGTCTTACTGGACGATGCTGGGTTTGGCCGGGCTTATACCCGTAGCGGGCGATTTGCTAGTGGCTGCCTTGGCACCTGTCTTGTTGGTTGGTGTGTTTTCCGGGTGCCGTGCGCTGGATGCTGAAGCCATGCCGAGTTTTACGCTCATGTTTTCTGGCTTCCGCAATCGGTTGCAGCCGCTGATGGGCCTGGGCGTAATACACTTTTTGCTGACGCTGAGTGTGCTTGCTTTGACGGCCCTATTTGATGGTGGGACGCTGCTGCAGTTCATGGCGCGATCGACTTTGGGGGCGGGCGTCGATGCCTCAACGATAGATCCGGAGAGCCTGTCATTGAGTGCCTTGTTGTTTGCACTAGCGCTCTATATGCCGGTGATGATGGCGTTTGCCTATGCGCCGCTGCTTGTTGCCTGGCGCGGCTTTGGTCTGGGCAAAGCGCTCTTTTTTAGCCTGGTTGCTTCGTGGCGCGCCTGGCAGGGTTTGCTTGGCCTGTTTCTGGCTATCCTGACATTCGGTATTTTTGTTCCAGCGCTGGCCATGATGTTGTTGATCGCGCTCGGCATCAGTGAGGCCGTTGTTACCTCGTTGATCGTGGTGCCACTTATGGCAGTGTTGGCGCCAACGGTGGTGTCCGCTTTCCTGAGCAGTTATAGCGAGGTGCTGCCGGATAATGAGGGCGCCGCCCCGGCGCAGCCGATCTGAAGCTGATTGGTATTCTCGGCGGTACTTTCGACCCAGTGCATATCGGGCACCTGCAGTTGGCCGAGAATGCCATCACAACCTTTGGATTAGATGAGCTGCGCTGCATACCGGCAGGACAGCCACCGCATCGTCAGCTACCGCAAGCGAGTGCGGCAGATCGGTTGGCAATGGTTGAACTGGCTTTTGCACATCCAATACGGTGCGCTGTGGATGATGCGGAAGTGTTGCAAACAGGACCATCCTGGACGATTCGTACCTTGGAGCGCTTGCGTCAGAGCGATCCGGAGGGCCGCTTCGTACTGATTCTGGGGGCCGATGCGCTGCTGGGGCTGCCGACTTGGCACCGCTGGGAAACCTTGCTTGAATATGCCCATATTGCCGTAGCGAACCGCCCAGAGACTGCGTTATTGCCAACGGAGATGCCTGAACCGTTGAGATCATTCTGGGCAGCCCATTACACGCAAGATCTGGCGCTCTTGCGCCAACAACGCGCAGGTTGCCTGGTTTCGTTTACCATAGCGCCCTGCAAGGTGTCGGCGACGCAGGTGCGCCAGAACCTGAAGCAGGGCTTGCCCATTAGCGGGTTAGTACCTCTTGCCGTTGAAAAATATATCATTCAGCACCATCTCTATCAGTCGACCGCGCATTGACGGTCATTTCAGCACCAAGGAACAACATGTCTAAAGAACTCTCGATCAAAAAACTTGAAACCATTGCAGTGGATGCGCTGGAAGACATCAAGGGTCGCGATATCATCGTGGTTAATACAGCCAAGGTGTCGCAGATGTTCGAGCGAATCGTGTTGGCTAGCGGTGAATCAAACCGCCAGGTGCGCGCGCTGGCACGGCACGTTGCCGATAAAGTACGTGAAGCGGGTGGCGAAGTGCTTTCGTCTGAAGGCGAAGAAACCGGCGAATGGGTCCTGGTTGATTTGGGGCCAGTTGTTGTGCACGTCATGCAGCCGCTGGTGCGTCTCCACTTTGACCTTGAAGGTCTGTGGGGTCCAGGTAAACCCGCTGGCCCTGCGGCCGAAAAGGCGGCTAAAAAGGCTGCTGCTAAAAAGCCGAGTAGCAAGGTGTCTGCCGCTGATTCAGAAGAGAAGGCGCCGGCGAAGCCGCGTGCCCGTAAACCCGCAGCCACTAAGACGGCTACAGATAAGAAACCAGCCGCTAAAAAGGCTGCGCCACGCAAAGCCCCTGCTAAAAAAACGGGCGCCGCTAAACCACGCGCTAAAAAGCCAGCCGCTGAATGAGGTTGCATCTGATCAGTGTCGGCCAGCGTTTGCCCGATTGGGCAACGGCCGCCTGCTCGGATTACCTGAAACGCTTTCCTCGCGCGCAGCCTATCGTCTTGCATGAGATCAAGGCTGAGCCGCGGACTGGCAGTCGGACAGCACAACAGATCATGGAATCTGAGGCGGTGCGTATCGAGGCCGCAATTCCTGCCGGCGCACGACGCGTCATGCTTGATGAGCGCGGCACGGATATTACGACTGTAGCCCTCGCTAAACGATTGCAATATTGGCAAGGAGAGGCTCAGGATGTTGCATTAATCATTGGTGGTGCCGATGGCATTGCGCCAGCACTTAAAGCAACAGCCCATGAAATGATTCGTCTCTCCTCGTTGACGCTGCCGCATGCGATGGCACGTGTCTTGTTGGCAGAGCAGTTGTATCGGGCCATTACCGTGCTTTCCGGCCACCCCTATCATCGCGAATAAAATTCATGCAGACGATCTGGCTCGCTTCTAAAAGCCCGCGCCGCGCCGAGTTGCTCCAGGGCATGGGTGTGCCTTTCGAGGTGCTGCAGTTTACGGATGATGCGGGCGCTGAATACGAAGTCGATGAGTCGGTGCATCCTGGTGAACCGCCACGAGATTATGTGCGTCGCGTAGCGCTGGATAAAGCCCTGCATGCCTTGTCGTATGTGCGTGACCGGCAATGGGTTGAGCGACCATTGCTTTCTGCTGATACAACAGTAGCGCTTGGCGAACGAATTCTTGGTAAACCGTCCGATGCTGCCGAAGCACGTGAAATGCTGGCCGCCTTGTCTGGGCAGGTGCATGAGGTGCTGACGGCCGTGGTTGTGATCGATGGCCATGATATCCGGCAGATGTTGTCAGTCAGTCGCGTACATTTCATGCCGCTGAGCGTGGAGACCATTGATCGATACATCGCCAGCGGCGATCCCTTTGATAAAGCGGGTGCCTATGGCATTCAGGGCCATGCCGGAACTTTTGTGGCAGATATGCAGGGCAGCTTTACCGGGATCATGGGGCTTCCCGTACACGAAACAGCGTGTCTACTTGAACCTTGCGGTTACCGCTTCTGACGCGATTTATCCGTTAAGCCAACGCAAAATTGCTTGTGCAGCAACTGTCGCACCGTCTTGCCTGATGGGTGGCTTGGCAGATTGCTTTAATAGCCGATCAATTGCTACGCTGAAATTCCCCTGTTGCAGCGTAGCCGGGTCGAGCTTCGCACAACGTGCATTAGCTTCAAGCCACGCGACCAGTACACGTTGTTCAGGCCAGTCTTCCCGTTCTACGTAAAGCACAGGGGTGTTGGCCAGCGCCGCTTCTACAAAAGTGCCGTAGCCCGGCTTGCAGATCACTGCGTCACAGTAGCCGAGCAAGTCGGTAAAGACCAGACCAGTGAGAGCGCATAAGGCATCCGCATTGACGATGCCCTGGACTGCCAGTCCACTGGTTTGCAAATGTGGCTGATTGGCAACGAGTAATGTGAGTGCTTTTTGCTCAGGCCATTGAGTACAAGCGAGATGCGTTTCAATGCCACCCATGCCGATCAGAATCCGTGGGCGATCCTTGAGTGCTGGATCGATCAAGTGCATTAACTTGTCTTCAAGCATCTCGCGTGAATAAGCGCTGAGAGCAGCAACGGGCGGGAGAGTGTGCTCTTCCAGTCCGCGCATGGGCATACCCGGACTGAGCCGGAGTGCGAGTGGTGCATTGTTGTAGATATCCGTCAGACGATTCAATGCGGCTATCGAGTTGGGGAGTCCTTCAAAATAGAAGCGTGCCGTGTCTGCCCAGTTGAGAGAGCTCATGGCAATGCCGGGAATGCCCAGCATTTGTGCAGCCGCCAAAGGCATATCACCGACATCGCTAAGAATCAGATCAGGAGCGGCAGTGCGCACTACGCTACAAGCAATATCTAAATGCGAATGCCAGTTAACCTCGCGGTCGGCGTAACGCGCCCAGCTTGCAGCAACGTCAACGCGCATAGCATCGTGCATGATCAACCCGAGGTCGCAGGGCTGATTAATGTGCTCAAAAGGCGCGATGATGCGGGCTGCTAGCGTCGCAGCGGGCAACGCACTCCAGATCGTGATTGCCAGGTCTGGTCGCAGCGCCTGTAATGCATTGCAGACGGGCGCTGCCTGGCCCAGGTGACCTAGGCCATGGTTGCTAATCGCGACCAGCAGGCGCGGCATGTTTAAGCCTTGGGTTGAGTCGCCGTAGTCGCAGAGATTGATGCAGCAATCATTTCCTCATTAGGCACATCATGCAAACGGGCCAGGAAGGCGCCATCGCAATCGGCTGACCATTCGGCGTCTTTCAACCAGACAATGTGACCATCGCCGCTGGCTACGTCAACGGGTTCAAGCTTGCGCCCTTCCAGGGCTTTGACCTGCAGGATGCGGTTGCCAGCCGGGTGAATCACTTCCAACCAGTCGCCGACGGCAAAGCGATTTTTGACGATCACGCGCAAGGCATTGCGTTCGGTATCCCATTCGGCATTGCCGACGTACTGGCTGCGGCCGGATTCCGAATAGCCACGCAGATAGTTCTGTGTATCCGAATCATGATGGCGTTGATAGAAGCCATCGGTGTAGCCTCGATTGGCCAAACCTTCCAGTTCGCCAATGAGTAGCGGGTTAAAGCCGCGGCCAGCTTGCGCATCATCAATCGCGCGGCGGTAGGCCTGGCAGGTACGGGCTACGTAGTAAGGCGACTTGGTGCGGCCTTCGATCTTGAGCGAATCAACACCGATTTCGATCAGGCGCTGGACGTGTTCAATCGCACGTAGATCGCGCGAATTGAGAATGTACGTGCCATGCTCGTCTTCTTCAATCGGCATCAGTTCGCCGGGACGCTTGGCTTCTTCAACCACCATGGGTGGGAAGTTGCTGCCGGTCATGCCGGGCGTGGCTTCCGCTTCACTATCCGGTTTGAGTTTGTAGTCCCAGCGGCAGGAATTGGTGCAGGTACCCTGGTTCGGGTCACGGTGATTGAAGTAGCCCGACAGCAGGCAACGGCCGGAGTAGGCAATACAGAGCGCGCCGTGCACGAAAACCTCCAGCTCCATCTCCGGGCATTGCTGGCGAATCTCAGCCACTTCATCCAGTGATAGTTCGCGCGACAAGATCACGCGTTTGATGCCCATCTTGCCCCAGAAGCGGACGCTGGCCCAGTTAACCGTATTGGCTTGCACCGACAGGTGGACGGGTACATCCGGGAATCGATCACGGATCATGTCGATCAGGCCAGGGTCAGCCATGATCAGCGCATCCGGCTTGAGTGCCACCACGGGCGCCATGTCATCCAGATACGTTTTCAGCTTGGCGTTATGCGGGGAGATATTGCTCACCACATAAAAAGCCTTTTGCTGGGCATGGGCTTCATCGATGCCTTCTTTGAGCGCATCGAGTGTACTGAACTCGTTATTGCGTACCCGTAGGCTATAGCGGGGCTGACCCGCATAGACGGCATTCGCTCCGAAAGCGAAGGCGGTTCGCATCATGGCTAGGGATCCGGCGGGGGCAAGCAGTTCAGTTGTGATCGGCATAGTAGAATCCGGGTATTCCCCGGCAATAAAAATCAGTCAGGCGCACATTCTACCTATGGCCGAAAGCATCCTCATTAATTTCACGCCCCAAGAGACCCGGGTGGCCATCCTCGAACAGGGGATTGTCCAGGAGCTCCATGTCGAACGCCATACCACGCGGGGTCTGGTGGGCAATATCTATCTGGGTCGCGTCGTTCGGATTCTACCGGGTATGCAGTCGGCATTTGTCGATGTGGGCCTGGAACGAACGGCATTCCTGCACGTGGCCGATATCTGGCAAGCCCGGGTAGGAGATGCGGCCAATCGCGAATATCGCCCGATTGAAGAGGTGATTAGCGAAGGACAGACGCTGCTGGTACAGGTGATCAAGGACCCAATTGGCACGAAAGGCGCACGTTTATCGACGCAGGTGTCGATTGCCGGGCGTATGCTGGTCTATCTGCCGCAGGAAAAACACATTGGTATTTCGCAACGGATTGATGAAGCGGAGCGCGAGGCGCTGCGCGAACGGCTGACCCGTTTGGTGCCAGCAGACGAAGCGGGTGGGTTTATTCTGCGGACTATTGCCGAAACAGCGGATGAAGCATCGCTGCAAGACGACATTAACTACCTGCGCAAACTCTGGACCGGCCTGAAGCAGCAGATCAGCACATCACCGGTGCCATGCCTGATGTATCAGGATCTATCGCTAGCGCAGCGCGTGCTACGTGATTTTGCCAACCCAGAGACCGAACGCATTCTGGTCGATTCGCGTGAAACCTTTCAGAAACTGAAGGATTTCGCAGCGATTTACGTGCCCGGCATTACGGGGCTCCTGGAGCACTACAACGAAGACCGGACGCTGTTTGATCTTTACGGTGTGGAAGATGAGATTCAGCGTGCTTTATCGCGTCGGGTGGATCTCAAGTCCGGCGGCTATCTGATCATTGATCAGACCGAAGCCATGACCACGGTTGACGTTAATACCGGTGCATTTGTTGGTGTGCGTAATTTTGACGAAACGATCTTCAAGACGAATCTTGAAGCGGCTCAAGCTATTGCACGGCAATTACGGTTACGTAACCTGGGTGGCATCATCATCCTGGATTTTATTGACATGGATCAGTCGGCGCATCAGGATGCCGTGCTGGCCGAGCTGCGTAAATGTCTGAGCCGCGATCATATGCGGATGACCGTAAATGGCTTTACTGCACTGGGTTTGGTGGAGATGACCCGTAAACGCACACGTGAGTCACTGGCGCGCGTGCTGTGTGAAACCTGCCCAACGTGCGATGGTCGTGGCCAGGTTAAAACAGCACGAACCGTGTGCTACGAAATCCTGCGCGAGCTGGTGCGCGAATCCCGTCAGTTCGCAGCACGGGAGTATCGCGTTATTGCCAGTCAGAAGGTGGTAGATCTCTTCCTTGAAGAGGAAGAGCAAGCACTGGCCATGGCATCCGACTTTATCGGTAAGCCGATTTCATTACAGGGCGAGTCCGGGTACGGACCCGAGCAGCACGATATCGTACTGCTCTAGGTCTTATTCCTTCGGGCGTGCGGGCGCTAGTACCAGCGCCTCACCTTCGACAACGCGCTTATCGCCCACGGTACAGATCGTTTCGATACGCACCTTGTTTTTGACATAATCAACGTCAAGCACGGTCAGCGTTGCCGTTACGGTCTCGCCGGGGTGAACCGGTGCCAAGAAGCGCATGTTTTGAGCCAGAAAGATCGTGCCAGGCCCCGGCAGACGATTGGCCAGCGCCGAAGAAATCAGGCTGGCTGTCAGGAAGCCCTGAACAATACGCGTACCAAAACGGGTGGTCTTGGCATATTCCTCATCGAGGTGAATGGCATTCGTATCAGTCGAAACAGCTGAAAACAAAATGATGTCGGTTTCAGTAATCGTCTTCGATTGAAACGCCGTCATACCGACTTTAAGTTCATCGGTGAAATAAACAGGACGAATGGTACCCATAGCTAGCCTCGTGCATTGCAATTAATCATGACGCATCATAGCAATTTATGCTGCAACGCGTCATGAATCTTTAATGACGGTGCGGTTATTCGATCGCCAGGCAGGTGTATTTGGTGCTCAGGTACTCATCTACCCCGTGTTGAGAGCCTTCACGGCCAAAGCCCGACTGTTTGACCCCGCCAAATGGGGCGACTTCGCTGGACATGAGACCCGTATTAACGCCCACCATGCCATATTCCAGTGCTTCAGAGACGCGGAATATGCGGCTTGCATCCCGGGTATAAAAATAGGAAGCGAGGCCAAATTCTGTGTCATTTGCGATTTGAACGGCTTCAGCCTCTGTCGAGAACGCAAAAATCGGAGCAACAGGCCCGAAGATTTCTTCGTGCATCATCCGCATATCGGAGGACACGCCCTTGATGACGGTGGGCTGAAAATAGAGTCCGCCTCGCGCATCTTGGCTACCACCCGTCAGTACAGAGGCCCCCTTGTTTATGGCATCGGCAACGAGTGCTTGAACTTTGGCCAGACCGCTGTCATCGATCAGTGGCCCGACTTGTACGCCGCTGTCGAAACCGTTACCCACTTTAAGCGTACGGACCTTTGCGGTGAGCTTTTCGGCAAAGCGATCCAGCACGTCTTTGTGAACCAATAACCGATTCGCAGAAACACAGACCTGCCCGCTATTGCGAAACTTGCAGGCGATAGCGCCATCTACGGCGGCATCGAGATCCGCGTCTTCGAAAACAATGAATGGTGCATTGCCACCGAGCTCAAGCGATAGGCGCTTCAGGTTAGGGGCTGATTGCGCCATGAGCAGACGGCCGACTTGGGTAGAGCCGGTAAAGGATAGTTTGCGTACGCGCACATCGCCAGTCAGTGCACCGCCGATGGCGGGGGCGGCATCGGCGTCACCGGTGACCACATTAAATACGCCCGGTGGAATGCCGGCGCGTTCGGCCAGAACTGCAAGTGCTAGAGCGGTGAGGGGTGTTTGCTCTGCTGGTTTAACGACAGCGGTACAGCCCACAGCGAGGGCTGGGGCCACCTTACGGGTAATCATTGCTGCCGGGAAGTTCCAGGGGGTAATCGCGGCACAAACACCCACAGGCTCCCGTGTGATGAGCAAGCGTTTGTCTGCTGTGTTCGAGGGTAGGATTTCTCCATTAACCCGGCGCGCCTGTTCGGAAAACCATTCGACAAACGAAGCTGCATAGGCCACTTCACCGAGGCTTTCAGCATAGGCTTTGCCGCCTTCGGCAGTAATCAGCGTGGCTAGATCTTCTTTGTTTTCCTGAATCAGGTCGTACCAACGACGCAGAATCGTTTCCCGTGCTCTGGCGGTTTGTGCACGCCAGCCAGGAAAAGCGGCTTCTGCAGCATCAATCGCAAGGCTTGTTTCAACTGCGCCCAAGTTGGCAACCTTGGCGATCGGCTGGCCTGAACCCGGATCCGTCACCTCAAAATTGTGACCTGATGCGTGCCATTGACCATTAATATAGGCAGCTGATCGAAGAAGACTCTGGTCTTTGAGGCGTGAAAGCGGCATGGCAAAAATCTCGGTGGTTGACGTGTTTAGTGGTGCTAATAGCCTTGCAGGCTGAAGCGTGTTGCGCCACACTTTGAATCATATGATGAACTGCGTTCTACCGCGACCCTCGCTCCGCCATGGTTTTTTAGCAAAGCGCATGCTGTACGCGTTTTGCGCCTGCATTGTTCTCGTACTCATGCTGGGCGGATGCGCCAGTACGGGCAACAAGAAGATCACACGCTTTGGTGCAGACAATTTGCCACCCACCGTCCAGGGCCAGGAAATTACCATCATGGCCATGAATTTGATCGACACGGGGTACCAGTTCGGGGGTAAAAATCCGCAGGCGGGTCTGGATTGCAGTGGCATGGTGAGTTGGCTTTATGGCCAAGCCGCCGAATACCGTTTGAAAGGGAGTGCTAGAGACATGGCAAAGCGCGGGCGAGAAATCAACCCCGCAGCAGTTCGCCCTGGCGATCTTGTCTTCTTTAATACCCAGGGCTATAGCTACTCCCACGTGGGCATTTATATTGGCGATCAGCGCTTTGTACATGCACCCAATAGCAGAGGAAAGGTGCGCATTGATCGCCTGGATCAGGGGTGGTTTGCTACGCGCTTTGAAGAAGCGCGTAGCTACTTTGATTAAGTGTGAAGAAAGCTTAATCCCTCGCTGCTATGTAGGGCTGAACCATTTTGGTTGGATCGACGATGCGGTCGAAATCCTGCGCTGAGATGTAACCGAGTGCCAATGCAGCTTCCTTGAGCGTGAGATCGTGATGCAGCGCATGGTGTGCGATCTGAGATGCCTTGTCGTAACCGATCACAGGCGACAATGCGGTTACCAGCATCAGTGATCGATCGACATGGGACTGAATGTTTTTCAGATTAGGCTCTGTGTCCTTCACCAAAAATTTGGCGAAGTTGGTGCTGCCACCAGTGAGTAAATTCAAAGAACCCATCACGTTATGAATGATCAGTGGTTTGTAGACATTCATTTCCAGATAACCGCTAGCGCCTCCGAAAGAGACGGCAACATCATTAGCCATCACCTGAACCGCCACCATGGTTAATGCTTCTGTCTGAGTCGGGTTAACCTTGCCTGGCATGATTGAAGAGCCGGGTTCGTTAGTCGGAATGTTCAATTCGGCCAAACCAGCGCGTGGACCGCAGGAGATCAGGCGGATGTCGTTGGCGATTTTGTAGAGCGAGACAGCAAGTGTTTTGAAAGTACCGGAGAGCTGTACCAGTGCGTCATGTGCGCCCTGTACTGTAAATTTATTCGGTGCTGAAACAAAGGGAAGTCCCGTGAGCCGTGCTATTTCTGCGGCCATTTCTTCAGCAAACCCCGGGGCTGCATTCAGGCCGGTGCCGACCGCGGTGCCGCCTATAGCCAGTTTGTACACATCGGGAAGCGCGTTATGGATGCGGGCGATGTTCTCGTCCAGCATCCCGACGTAACCGGACCATTCCTGACCCAATGTGATGGGCGTTGCGTCCTGCATATGCGTACGCCCGATTTTGATGATGCCCTTCCAGGCTTCTGCTTTTTCCCGTATGTAATCTCTTAGCATGCCTATTGCTGGCAGCAATTGATGCACGGTTCCAATGGCAGCAGCCATGTACATGGCCGTCGGAAAGTTGTCATTGGTTGATTGAGACATGTTGACGTGGTCATTCGGGTGGACCGGCGCCTTACTTCCTAGTGCAGTGCCGGCGAGCTGACAGCAACGGTTTGAAATCACTTCGTTGACGTTCATGTTGAACTGGGTGCCACTCCCCGTCATCCATACATGTAGAGGAAACATCGCATCGTGTTGCCCGGCGATAATTTCATCGCACGTCGCTTCAATGAGTGCTGCCGACGCCTGATCAAGCCGGTTTCCTGAGCGGTTCACCCGTGCTGCGGCCTTTTTTAGAATGGCATAAGCCCCGATCATTTCGGCCGGCATCAGGTCTTTGCCGATGCTGAAATATTCAATTGAGCGCTGGGTTTGTGCGCCCCACAGTTTGTCAGCCGGAACGTTGATGTTCCCGATGCTATCGCTTTCTGTTCGGTATTCAGTGCTCATGATGGTCGCCATTCCTATGCATCAGGAGGATGCCTGCACTCATGAGTATGATCTTATTGAGAGGAATACGCCAAGTCACCCTAACGTGTCGGCGGGATGGCTACCTTGTTCATTCGTTCCAGAATGACTTCTGTCTGACGTGCTAGACCCTCGGTTTCTCCCTTGCGATCATAGTACTGAGGACTGGGCACCATTGAGGCCAGCATCGCTGCCTGATATTCGTTGAGCGCATTAGCGGACACGCCAAAGTAATGACGGGCAGCAGCCTCGGCTCCAAAGATGCCGGTGCCCCATTCGATCTCGTTCATATAGACCTCGAGAATGCGGCGCTTGCTCCAGGTATATTCGATCATCAATGTGATCAGGGCTTCTTCACCTTTACGGATGAAACTCTTCTCTGGCCATAGAAAGAGATTTTTAGCGAGTTGCTGGGTGATGGTGGATCCGCCCGCTGCAATGCGACCGCGCTTTTCGTTCTTCTCGAAAGCCTTCTGTATGCCATCAAAGTCAAAACCCTGGTGCTGCATGAACTTGCTATCTTCAGCCGCAATGAGGGCGCGCTTGAGATTCGTAGAGATGAATCCATACGACACCCAAGTCTGTTGCAGCTTTGCCCCCGGATTCTTTTTTTGTAATTCTGCTAAGCGGATTTTCATGAACTGGGTTGGGCCGGGTTCAGTCACTTTCCAGACAAGCACCCAGGCAAAAAACCAAAGTTGTACGAGCAGGAACAGGCCAGCGATGATCAGCACGATCCGGAGTAACCAGCGCGGGCGACGATGTGTCATGGACTATTTTTGAGCGAGTTGTTCGCGCAGCGCGTTGTAAACCGGTTGCGTTTCAGGCATCACGCCGCGCCATAGTGCAAAGGCAACGGCGGCTTGCTCGACCAGCATGCCGAGACCATCCGCACAGTGCGGAATGCCGGCAGCGCTTTGTGCTTGCAGAAAGGCGGTAGGGGCTTTGCTGTACATCATGTCGTAAGCAAAGCCTTCAGCGCTGATTGCCCCGGGTGGCAAGGCAATGGCTTCGCCCCCCAGGCTGGCGCTGGTGGCGTTGATGACCACATCGAAAGCGCCTGTCGCGCTGATAATCTGGGGCAGTGCATCGAGTCCGCATCCATGTATGAGGCAACCGGCCGTGACTGCTTTAGGCGTAAACAAATCGGCCAGTTCGCCAGCGCGTGCTGCCGTACGATTAGCAATCACCAATGATGCGGGCTTAGCATCAAGTAGGGGCAGCACAACGCCTCGTGTTGCACCCCCTGCACCCAACACGAGGATCCGTTTGTTCGCCAAGTCGAGGCCATGTCGTTGTTGCAGATCATTGAGCAAGCCCTGGCCATCGGTGTTGTCAGCAAGAAGCCCATTGGCTGTCCATGCCAACGTATTAACAGCGCCCGCCATTGCGGCGCGTTCAGTCAGTGTGCCATTTTGTGCGGCATAGGCCCAGGCGGCTTCCTTGTGTGGCACGGTGATGTTGACGCCGCGAAAGCCTTCGTCGGGTAGCTGTTTGAGCGTGGCGATGAGGTCCGCTGGCGCTACATCAATCGCTTCATAGCTCAGTTGTTGCACTGTCTGTGCGGCAAAGGCCGCGTGGATAGCCGGTGACATGGAGTGATGGATCGGATGACCCAGAACGGCGTAGTGATCGATGGTGTTGGCTGTTGTCATCGGGTTTCCAGTGCGTCGCCCCGGGTAAAGTTCCAGGTGCGGGTAATGTCCAGATAATCGGTTTCTTTGCGGATGTCCGGCGGGAATGGAGCAAAGGGAGAGGACATCATGACGATGCGTTTGGCGGATTCATCTAGTACTTTGTTCCCCGAAGAGCGCACAACAATAATGCGGTCGACACTGCCATCAGGTCGTAAGGCGACTGATAGCACGAGCGAACCAAAGAATTTGCCACGTGCTTCTTCCGGATAATTCATGGCGCCAATCCGTTCGACTTTGCTTCGCCAGTCCGATAAGTATTGGCTGTAGCGATAATCCTTTGTGTTGGATGTAAGCGCGACGCGCCTTCCGGTGCC
>ERZ1034363.1202-NODE-1202-length-15302-cov-2.674023_pt1 | contig 15302 bp, 14 predicted proteins | sample MGYA00520616_ERZ1034363 | MGnify/ENA primary metagenome ERZ1034363 (study PRJEB33736, sample SAMEA104284506) | Azolla filiculoides | biome: Urban; feature: Water surface; material: Ditch water | place: Netherlands | collected 2015-10-28 | depth 0-0.1 m ...
CTCACCATGAGCACCCTGCAAAACAACTTAAGTTTTTGCGCGGTGTTCAGCGCACTGAACCGATGCGCACGCATCGGTCTCGTTCACGGTTTCTTAGGTGCGGCGATGGCGCTGATGTTCTGTCACGCAGCCTTGGCGCTAGACATCAACCAAGCCAACGAGGCTGAGTTAGACAGTGTCAAAGGCATGGGCCCATCGCTCAGCGCCAAAGTGCTCACAGCCCGCGCGCACGCTCCATTCAAAGACTGGGCAGATCTGATGCAGCGCGTCTCAGGCATTCGCCAAAACAAAGCTCAGCAGTTTTCAGCGCAAGGATTGACCGTCAATGGTCAGCCGTTTGGCGCAAAGCCATAACTGCATCTTCACGCCAAAACGTCGCAGCGGCAAAGAAACCTTCCCACACACAGCCATTGCAGCCGCGACCACAGCAAGTGGTGGGCTCGGGCGGTGGAGGTCTTAAGGTGCAGCCCTGTTGTGCAGCCAAGTCTTGCGCGAAGGCAAACAAGGCTTGTGCGCTTGGCGCATCTTGCAAGGGCATTTTGAGCAACACATCGACAGACATGCGCGCATCTTATCCGCCGCCGCGTTGCATGTAGAGGTCGAATCGGCGCATGAAGGTATAGCGCTGCGCATCCGTCAAACCTTCAAACTGAAAGCTCACCAGCAAGCGAGGAATGCGCATCAATGCAATCTGACGAGGTGCGCCGTCTTGCCACTGCACTTGCATGCGCCCCATTGAGCCGTCTGTGTTTTTGATTTCAACACTGGCGGTTTGGCCACTGCGCTGCCATGTATGTTGGCCCATCGCAGCGGGTAGCCAACCTAGCCACTCGGCCTCGGTGCAGCCCATCTCCCTAGAGAAAGTGGCGTCGTAAAAAGCTTGCACCGCGTGTTGACCTTAGCCAGCTTAGCCGCCAGCGATGGGCGGCCAAATGGCCAGCACATCACCGTCGACCAGCACTTTGCTGGCTCGGTCTTCGGGGGCAATGTAAGTGCCATTGACCAAAACCAAATGCACCAGTTTTTCAGGCATGCCAAAAGGCTCAATGACTTGAGCAATCGTCACGCCATCGTCTACCTCCATGTTCATCACATTGCTGCGACGTGCGCTCGGTGGTAGATAGTCGGTGAGCGTGGCGAAGAGTTTGAAGGTGATGTCCATGAACGAAGGTTAACGCATCAGCAAAGTCATCAACGACGACGTGTGTCTGCTGCGCCCGTCCACGCGCCTTGCCCTTGTGCGCTGGCTAGGTAGGCATCCATGAGCTTGGTGGGGTCTTGCTTGAGTTTTTCTTTCCACTCACCCAAATGCACTTGGCCTTCGACCAAACCTCGCATCACGCCCACATGGTCTGTCCAGCCCACGCTGTTGCAGCCCACCAGCACATCGTCTTTGAATTGCAAACTCAGATGGCGGCCTTGCGCGGTAAGCGACACCTGCTCGCCCCCCGGCACACCTTGCCAACTGCCAAAGCTGGTCGAGATCAAGCCCAAAGTGTCGAGCACGTTGATTTGTGTCACGCCTTTGAGTGTGGCCGTTTGACCCACCATGTTCAAAGCTGCCACACGCGCTTGCTCAGCAGCATTAGGCTGAATGGCGCTCACGATGGTGGTGCCGCTCACCTTGTCAAAGGCTTCAGCGCAATCGCCCGCCGCATAAATACCAGGCACATTGGTTTGCAAATGCTCGTCGGTCAACACGCCTTGCAAACAGGTGACACCTGAATCTTTCAAAAAGTCGATGTTCGGTTTGACACCTGTGGCGCTGATCACCAAATCAGCAGGGATTTTCTGCCCGGTCGACAAGCGCACCGTCACAGCGGCATCGGTCGGTTCGTCACCCATGCCCACAGCATTCGCCAGCTTTGCCAACAAGCCGGGGTTATCGCTGCCGTTTGGCACGATGGCTTCCACCTTGGCGCTCGTGAAGACTTGCACGCCTTTGGCCTCGCACCAATCACGAATCATGTTGCCAGCCACTGGCCCCATCATGCGGGGCACCATGCGGTCGCCCATCTCCACCACAGACAACGTGACACCACGCGCAGCCAAAGCTTCCATGATGATGCAGCCAATGAAGCCTGCACCCATCTGCACCACACGCGCACCGGGCTGAGCCAGCGCCATGATGGCGCGTGCATCTTCCAAGGTCCAGCATGGATGCACTTGCGGGCTGTCCATGCCTGGAATAGGAGGACGCACGGGGCGCGACCCCGTGGCAATCAACAGCTTGTCAAACTTCAAGGCTTGACCGTTGTCGAGCTGAATCGTTTTAGCTTTGCTGTCGATGGACACAGCACGGGCATGCACCTGCTCGACACACAGTTGCTCAAAGTGCTGATCGTTTTTACGCAGGTAAGTACCGCGCTCGTCGATGTTGCCAATGAGCAAGTAAGGAATGGCCATTCGCGAGTAAGGCGGCTCGGCCTCATCACCCACGAGGGTGATGCGGTCGTTGGGCGCATGCTTGCGAATGGTTTCGGCGGCAATCACGCCAGCAGGGCCAGCGCCAAGGATGACGTGATGGGTCATAGCGTTTACAAGCCGAGGCGTTTCTTGGTTTCAGCGGTTGGACGGCCTTCGCTGTCCCAGCCACGCGCTTGGTAGTACTTGGGCAACATGGTGGGCAGCATGCTCACTTTGCCTTTGGCTGGGCCGGTTTTGGCGGCCTCAGTCAACAAGCGCTTGGGCAAGCTGTCGTCTTTGGCTGTGAAGCCTGCGGCGTTGTTGAACTCGCGCTCCATGTTCCAAATGCGCTCGCCAATTTTTTCAAGCTCTTCGGTGGTGTATTCCTCGTTACAAGCCGCTTGCATTTGCGGCGCCAAGTCGGCCAAGCCCCAAGCGAAGGTGGTGAAGATACACAAGCCGGAAGAGTCAAACGCAGCGGTAGCGTCTTGGAAAGCCTTGACCAATTCTGGTTTGCCTTCGTGCTCGAGCGGATCGGTCTTCACAGGAATGCCCAACACTTCAGACGCGATGGTGTATCCGCGCAAATGGCAAGCACCACGGTTTGACGTGGCATACGCCAAGCCAATACCTTGAATGGCACGACCGTCATAAGCAGGGAACTCTTGGCCCTTGACGCTCATGCTGAGATCTGGGTGACCATACTTTTCAGTCAAACGCTTAGAGCCTTGGCCAATCTCAACACCAAAGCCGCGACCATTCACAGTTTGTTCTGCGAAGAAGGCCAAAGCCTGTGCCGAGCCAAACTTGGCATCAATGCCGAGTTGCTCTTGGGTGAGCACACCCATCTCATACAACTCCATCACTGCGCCCACAGTCGCGCCGAAGCTGATGGGATCAATGCCCTCTTCGTTGCACAGCAAGTTGGCGTATTGCAAAGCCTCTAAGTCTTTGACGCCGTTGGCCGCACCCAAAGCCCAAGCTGCTTCGTATTCCAAGCCGCCTGATGCACCCCAGTACTGAGGTTTGTTTTGCACGGTGAAGTGGGTTTCGTCCATCTTGCTGATGCGACCGCACGCGATGGTGCAACCAAAACAAGCTTGATTCGTGACCAAATGCTTTTTGCCATCGGACTCACGCGGCGTGGCCATGGCCTCGGCAGAAATATCCTTCGCACCTTCAAACTGCACATCACGGTGGTTACGTGTGGGCAGAGCACCCACTTCGTTAATCACGTTCATCAGCACTTGTGTGCCATAAGCGGGCAAGCCTTGGCCAGTCACAGCGTTGTCGGCCAAGATTTTTTTCTTCTCGGCCGTGACTTGCATGAAGGCTTTGGGGTCGCGCACATTGCCCACACCCAAAGTGCCGCGCACAGCGACAGCCTTGAGGTTTTTGCTGCCCATCACAGCGCCCACGCCTGAGCGGCCTGCCGCACGGTGCAAGTCGTTCACGATGGCGGCATACAGCACATGGTTCTCACCGGCTTTACCGATGGACGACACGCGAGTCAGCGGGTCTTGCAAAGTTTTCTTCAGCTCGTGCTCGGTTTCCCACACGCTCTTGCCCCACAGGCCTGTGGCGTCACGCAGCTCAACCGTACCGTCATTGATGTACAGGTAGACGGGCTTGGGCGACTTGCCTTCGCAAATCACCATGTCCCAACCAGCCATCTTCAACTCAGCGCCAAAGTAGCCGCCTGAGTTAGAGCATGCAATCGCGCCAGTCAGTGGTCCTTTGGTGATCACGGTGTAGCGGCCACCTGTGGAAGCCATGGTGCCCGTCAATGGACCAGTCGCCCAAATCAGTTTGTTCTCTATCGCCAATGGATCCACTTTGGGATCGACTTCGTCGATGAAGTACTTTGTACCCAAGCCACGCGAACCAACGTAATCGCGGGCCCATTGCATGTTGAGGGGTTCGGTTTTGATGTCACCTGTAGTCAGGTTGATGCGGAGAATTTTTCCAGCCCAAGTCATGATGTGTGCTCCTAATTGGATTTAAGTGGCTGAGGGTTGGTTACCGAGCTTGTCGGCCCACTGCTTCATTTTGTCGAGGCCCGTCCAGTTGGCGTCCACGAAAGTAATAGCGCCTGTAGGGCAAGCCGATGCGCAAGCAGGATCGCCGCCGCACAAATCGCATTTTTGAACTTTGCCGGTTTCTTGCACGTAGTTGATCGTGCCGAATGGGCAAGCGATGGTGCAAACCTTGCAGCCCACGCAGGTGGTTTCGTTCACCACCATGGCGCCCGTCACCTTGTCGTGCGTGATCGCCTCAACCGGGCAGGCATGCAAACACCATGCTTCGTCACACTGCGTGCAGGTGTACGGCACTTTTTTGCCAGTTTCATGGAAGTCAAACACCTTGATGCGCGACTTGGCGGTGGCAAAGGTGCCGTAGTTCTCAAACGAACAGGCCATTTCGCACTGCAAGCAGCCTGTGCATTTGTCGGGGTTGATGTGCAAGATTTTTTGCATCTGCGTCTCCTGGCTATGAAATGTGTTGCATAGGATTTTGTGAACGGAGCCCAACACAGGCCCTCAGGAATAACCCTTGAGTTTCTGTGTGTTCACTGCAGAATTTCTCAACTTGAGACAGTTATGCAGCGACAACTCGCGAATTTGGACAAAATCGCAACCATGAACCCCTTGATCAGCCCCGCCGCTCGCTTAAGTCGCATCGCACTGGCGCGACAGCAAGTGATTGAACAAGGCACCACCTTGCAAGCGTCACTGGTCGAGAGCTGGATTGAGCGTTCATGGAAACGATGCTTGGCATGGGGCCACACACCGTCGCAGCAGCTGGCGTTTGATGCGGTGAGTCGCACCCAAATTCAGCACCTGAAAGATGCCAATCAACCCATGCTGCAAGCGGCAAAGGAAGAGCTGGATCGGCTCAACCGTGCCATTGCCGGCACACGCTACTTCGCTTTGCTGACCGATGCACACGGCGTGGTGATTGACACACGCGGAGAGATTGACAGCGCCGACCCACGCGCGAGCCGTATTGCACGCGTCGGTGTCAACCTGTCAGAGCAGCACGTGGGCACAACGGCCATTGGCGCTGTGCTGGCCGAACAGCAGCCCATTTGGCTTCACCGCGGCGAACACTTCTTCAACGACAACACCGCCTACAGCTGCGCAGGTGCGCCCTTGTTCGGCCCAACGGGCGAGTGTGTAGGCATGTTGGATTTAACGGGCGTCGATGTCCCTGAACGCCCCGAACTACAACACTTGGCTGCGCAATCTGCCCGCAGCATTGAGAACAACTGGGTGAGGCAAATGGCGCCAGCGCTTTTGCTGCGCTTCAACTGGGCAGGCTTGTCCATGGGCAGCGACAGCGATGGACTGATTGGCTTAGATGCCGATGGCCAAATCACGTGTGCCAATAGAGCTGCACGCGCCATCACCGGTTTGAATTTACAAAGTGGCGAACACGCAGGCGATGTATTTGCGACGGCGTGGCAATCGCTGTTTGATTTAACGCCACAGCAACGCTTAGAAATACCGCTGTGGACCGGCTTGCAAGTGCAAGTTCAGTTGGATAACGACAACCGCGCTACCAGCATGGCACCTAGACCCGCGCCCATGCTCAAAGCCATCGAAACAGACCTGATTCGCCGCGCCATGCAACAAGCCAAAGGCAATGTGGCAGAAGCAGCGCGGCGCTTAGGCATCAGCCGCGCCACGCTGTATCGAAAAATATCGCCTCAGAAATCAGGCGATCAATAAATCACTTGTTGGCGTTGGCAAAGAACAGCTGCTCACCGCCGATTTTGTAGCCGTTGATTGAAGCTTGGCCTGCAGGTGAAATCACCCAGTCCACAAACTTCTGTGCCAAGTCAGCTTTGACATGTGCGTGCTTGACTGGGTTGACCACCATCACACCGTATTGGTTGAACAAGCTCTTGTCACCCTCCACCAACACTTGCAAGTCTTGGCGGTTTTTGAAGTTCAGCCATGTGCCGCGGTCGGTCAATGCATACGCGCCAGTGGAAGACGCAATGTTCAAAGCGGGGCCCATGCCGCAGCCGCACTCTTTGTAGCCAGCGCCTTTGTTATCCAAACCCGCTTGTTTCCAAAAGCGCAGTTCCGCAGCATGTGTACCGCTCTTGTCACCACGCGACACAAAGCCAGCTTGCGTATTGGCTACTTTTTGCAAGGCCGACACGATGTCTTTGCCGCGTGTCTTGGCTGGATCATTGGCAGGGCCAACCAACACAAAGTCGTTGTACATCACGGGGTAGCGCTTGACGCCAAAGCCCTCAGCCACAAACTTTTCTTCGGCCACTTGGTCGTGCACAAACAGCACATCAGCGTCACCTCGGCGGCCTGTGTCCAACGCTTGGCCTGTGCCCAACGCCACCACTTTGATGTCAATGCCAGACGCTTGTTTGAAGGCTGGCAACAAATGAGAAAACAAACCCGATTGCTCAGTGGATGTGGTGGAAGCCATCACGATGCTAGGCGTTTGCGCTTGCACAGCACTGCTGCCCAAAGTCAAAGCCACGGCCAACAAACTGGCCAACGAGAACAAATGTGTACGACGTGTCATCCCAACTCTCCTTTTAAAAACAAATGGGCCTCGGGGTGACTCTCACCCAAAGGTTGATTGAAAAACTCTTCCACAGGCAAGTCGGCCAACACCCGACCAGCTTCTAAATAAATCACCCGCGTGGCCAAACGCTTGACTTGGCCAAGGTTATGACTGCTGAACAACAAACTCACGTGGGATGCCGCCACCCATTCGGCCAGCAATCGCTCCACTTCGCGTTTGGCTTTTGTGTCGAAGCTAGAGGTGGGCTCGTCTAACAACACGAAGTTGGGCTGCAAACCCCAAGCACGCGCCAAGGCCAAGCGCTGTTGCTGCCCGCCCGATAAAGTGCGCGCCGAACGCTCGGCCATGTCTTGCAAACCCACACGCTCCAAAGCGTGCATGGCACGTGCGTGTGCCTCACGCCAAGCTGTGCCTTGCAGCCACAAGCCCAAAGCCACAAAACGCAGCGCCGACGTACGCAACATGTGCGGGCGTTGAAACACCATGGCTTGTTTCACATCCGATGCCTCCGACACCTGCCCTGCAGACACTTTGAGCAAGCCATGCGCCACGCGCAACAAGGTGCTCTTGCCACTGCCATTGGCACCGACCAAGGCCACACGCTCACCCGCTTTGATGTGCAAGTTCACGCCATGCAGCGCAAGGTGTGTGTTGAACTGCACCGACACATCGCGCAGGTGCAAGGCATCACGCACATCTGTCGTCATGCCAACACCCCTTGCACAGGTTCTGAACCCGCACCGTCTGTTCGCTGACGCCAACGGCGCAATGCCGAAATACAGGCATTGAGCAACAGCACCACACTCATGAGCACAAAACCCAAGGCCAAAGCCAAAGGCAAATCGCCCTTGCTGGTTTCTAGTGCAATCGCCGTAGTCATGACACGCGTGAAGCCTTCGATGTTGCCGCCCACCACCATGACCGCACCCACCTCTGAAATGGCACGACCAAAAGCTGCAATGAGCACGGTCAACAAGGCATAGCGCTCGTCCCATGCAAGTAACACACTGCGCAGCCAAGGCTTTGCGCCAAGGGACTGCAGTTGCTCACCGTGGTTGCGCTCAGCATCCTCTACGCACTGACGGGTCAAGGCCGTCACCACAGGCAGCACCAGCACGGCTTGCGCCAGAACCATGGCCTTGAGGCTAAACAGCCAACCCAAATGCCCCAACGGCCCTGTGCGTGAAAGCAGCAGATAAATAAGCAAACCCACCACCACAGAGGGCAAGGCCAACAGAGTATTGAGCACAGTCAGCAAAACATCACGCCCTGCAAAACGTGACACGCCCAACCACGCACCCAACACCAGACCTAAGCTGCAAGCCAGCACGGTGGCAAGCACACTCACCCACAACGAGCGACCCACGATGGACCACAACAAGGGGTCGAACTGCGTCAAAAGCTGCAGGGAAGTAAGAGCGGTATCGGTAAACGTGGTCATAAAACTATCGAAACTTCAGTTATCGTACCGAGGTACCTAATATCCCAACATATGTAAATCTGTGCATAGCGTCAGCCTTCACTACACCCTCAGCCACCGAGACGACAACGCTGCCCCTGCTCCAACCGAAGGTGCATTGCTGCGTCATCCTTTGATGGACTTGCTGCAAGCCGTCGCACAACAAGGTTCGATCTCAGCAGCTGCACGACAGCTGAATCTGTCTTACCGCCATGTCTGGGGCGAGCTCAAGCGCTGGGAAGATGTGATGGGCCACGAACTCATCATTTGGGAAAAAGGCCAATCCGCCAAGCTCACCGAATTTGGCGACAAGCTCATGTGGGCAGAGCGCCAAACCCAAGCGCGATTAGCGCCGCAGCTAGAAGCTTTGCGCGCAGACCTAGAACGCACCTTTGCTGTGGCCTTTGACCCTGCGGCTCATGTGTTGACGCTCTACGCCAGCCACGACGATGCACTGCCGCGCCTGCGCGAACATGCAGCCACCGAAGGCTTGCATTTAGACATTCGCTTTTGCGGCAGCGTGGATGCCATTCGCGCCCTCAACGAAGGACGTTGCACTTTGGCGGGTTTTCACACCCAAAGCCAACCGACCGAGACCTCGCACACGGCACACGCCTACAAAGATTTATTGAAGCCAGGCCTGCACAAAATCATTGGCTTTGCCACTCGCAGCCAAGGTCTCATCACCGCTGTGGGCAACCCTTTAAAGCTGCAAAGTTTGGCCGATGTGGCACGCACCCAAGCCCGCTTTGTGCAGCGCAGCCCCGGCACTGGCACACGCGTGCTGTTGGATGATTTGCTGGCTCAAGAAGAGTTGACCATTCAAGACCTGAACAACTGGCCCGACGAAGAGCCCTCGCACACCGCCTTGGCAGAAGCCATTGCCTCAGGCCGCTGCGATGTGGGCCTTGGCATTGAAAGCACCGCCCATGCGCGTGGCCTGGGTTTTGTGCCTTTGGTGCAAGAGCAGTTTCATTTGGTCTGCCTCAAATCAGCGTTAGACACACCGGCCACGCAGGCGCTGCGCCAAGTGCTGCAAGACCCTGCATGGTCTGAGGTTCTCAAGGGCTTGGCCGGCTATAGCGCCCACGATGGTGGCCAAGTGCAATCCCTGCGCAGCCACCTGCCTTGGTGGACCTTTGCACGCCCCAAAAAAACCAACACAAAACCCAGTTAACAAGCAGGGTTTGCCCTGTTTTGGTGTGCATTGAAAGCAATTCAAAACAGATTCAAAAAATTCATCGTGTGGGTGTTACGTACGCAGCTAATTAGAAGCACCCCACGCCCTAAAATCCTCAGTTGTTCTAACGGAGGTACGCATGGGTCCATTACTCAATGCTTCAAAAATAATTGACGCAATCAACGCCAAGGTAGGCAAGTTCACTACGTGGCTCATTTTGGCCACCACCCTGATCAGTGCTGGCAACGCCATTGTTCGCAAGGCCTTTGACGTCAGCTCTAACTCGCTGCTTGAAATTCAGTGGTATTTGTTCGCTGCCGTGTTCATGTTGGGTGCAGGCTATGGCTTGCTGAAAAACTCACATGTCCGCATTGACTTCATTTCTTCCAAGCTCAGCGACCGCACCCGCAACTGGATTGACGCCTTGGGCTTCATCTTCGTGCTGGCCCCGTTTTGCTTGATTTCCATCTACTTGTCTTGGCCCATGTTCACACAGGCTTTGATGAGCGGCGAGATGTCTCAAAACGCTGGCGGTTTGATTCGCTGGCCCGTGTTCGCCATCATCCCGCTGGGCTTTGCTTTGCTGATGTTGCAAGGCGTGTCTGAAACCATCAAACGTTTCGCGTTCTTGCAAGGCCACGGCCCTGACGTGCTCAACAGCGAAGACGCCAAATCAGACGACCAAAAGAAGCTCGAAGAGCTCGAAGCCCAAACCGCTCGCATGTTGGCTGGAGAAAAATAAATGCAAACTACTTTTTTGGCACAACAGTTTGTGCCTTTGATGTTCATCGGCCTGTTTGTGCTTTTGCTCACAGGCTTCCCCGTGGCGTTTGGCCTCGCAGCCACTGGCTTGGCATTTGGTTTCATCGGCATTGCCGCTGATATTTTCCCAAGTGCCATGTTCCAAGCGCTGCCCCTGCGCATTTTCGGCATCATGCAAAACGACACTTTGCTGGCCATCCCCTTCTTCACCTTCATGGGCATCATCTTGGAGCGCTCCGGCATGGCCGAAGACCTCTTGGAAACCGTGGGTCAAGTGTTTGGCCCCGTGCGCGGTGGTGTGGCGATTGCCGTGATTTTGGTGGGCGCCTTGCTGGCAGCCACCACCGGTGTGGTTGCTGCGGCTGTGATCTCGATGGGTTTGATTTCTCTGCCCGTCATGCTGCGCTACGGCTATGACCGCTCAATTGCCACAGGTGCCATCACGGCATCAGGCACCTTGGCACAAGCCATTCCACCTTCACTGGTGCTGATTGTGTTGGCTGACCAATTGGGCCGCTCTGTGGGCGACATGTACTCTGGCGCCCTCATCCCCGGCTTGATGCTGGTGGGTTTGTACATCTTGTTCATCGTGGTGGTGGCCATCGTCAAACCAGAAATGACACCTGCCCTGCCCCCAGAAGCCCTGCTTTACAAAGAAGACAACGGCAACTCAGGCCACAAGTCATTGGGCGTGTTGGTGTTGGTGTGTGCGGCTGTGGGTTACACCTGGGCGCAATTCCACGACCAACTCATGACCGCTTGGTTGCAGCGCACCACCGCATCGCCTGGCGATGAAATCGTGATCATGTCACTCACCTTGGCTTCTTTGACTGGTTTGGCTTTGGCCATCATCAACAAAGTGGCTGGCTTGAAGCTCTTGTCCAAATTGGCCGAGCAAGTGACCTTTGTGTTGATGCCACCACTGATCTTGATCTTCTTGGTCTTGGGCACCATCTTCTTGGGCGTGGCAACACCGACCGAAGGTGGCGCGATGGGTGCCTTGGGCGCATTGATCTTGGCCAAAGGCAAAGACCGCCTGCAAATGGATCTGTTGAAACAAGCCTTGGACAACACCGCCAAACTGGCCTCGTTTGTGTTGTTCATCTTGATCGGCTCAACCGTGTTCAGCTTCACCTTCAATGCGGCCGACGGCCACATCTGGGTGGAACACCTGTTTGATTCAATGCCAGGTGGCGCATGGGGCTTCTTGATCGTGGTGAACCTGTTGGTCTTCACCTTAGGCTGCTTCATTGACTTCTTTGAAATCGCGTTCATCGTGATTCCATTGCTGGCCCCAGTCGCTGAGAAGATCTTGCCTGGCTTGGTGCCCGGCATGACGCCTGACCAAGCCATGATTTGGTTTGGTGTGATCATCGCCATGAACTTGCAAACCTCGTTCTTGACACCGCCCTTCGGCTTTGCCTTGTTCTACCTGCGCAGCGTGGCTGCCAAGTTTGACTACAAAGATCGTGTCACAGGCAAAACCATTCCTGCCGTCAAGACCACAGAGATCTACAAAGGCTCTATCGCCTTCATCATCTTGCAGCTCATCATGGTGGCGGCTGTCATTGCTTTCCCAGTCTTGGTGACCGGTGGCATTCAAAAAGAAGATGCGCTCAGCTCTGAACAAATCATGGATCAGCTCAACATCTCTAATCCAGAAGATGCACCAGCCGCTGATGGGCAACCCGACGCTTCTGCTGACCCCAAACCAGCGGAAGATGACCCCATGAAAGCCTTGATGGAAGATGTCAAGCGCGGCAAATAAGTCAAAACGCTCAGGCGTGCACCCGCTGCACACCTGAGTTGGACACGACAAAGCCAGCACAGTGATGTGCTGGCTTTTTTTGTGTCTGTACCCCGTCCTGCAAGAGCTTGTGACTCGCCCATAAAAAAGCCCCGCCAAGGCGGGGCTAGTTTGCGAGATCGCTAAAACTGAATTACAGCTTTTGCGCTTGCATGAAGCTGTCGAAACGCGCTTCGGTGAAGCGGAACCACAGGTTTTGCTCGCGACGGAAGTTGGCGTAGTCGTCGTACACCTTTTTCCAGTTGGGGTTCTTGGCGCTGATTTCAGCGTACAGAGCCATAGACTCTTTGAACGCCAATTCCATCACGTCCTTGGGGAAAGGCAACACTTTGACCTTTTGGCCCACCAACTGCTTCAAAGCAGCTGGGTTACGTGCGTCGTACTTGGCTTGCATTTCGGTGTGTGCATATGCTGCAGCTGCCTCAACGATCGCTTTGTTCTCTGCAGACAAGCTGTTGAAGGCTTTGTCGTTGATGAACAAGTCGAGTTCTGGGCCGCCTTCCCACCAACCTGGGTAGTGGTAAATCGGAGCCACTTTGCCGAAGCCCAATTTTTGGTCATCGTATGGACCCACCCACTCAGCTGCGTCAATCGTGCCTTTTTCCAAAGCCGTGTAGATTTCGCCGCCAGGAATGTTTTGTGGCACGCCGCCCATGCGCTCGATCACTTTGCCAGCAAAGCCACCCACGCGGAACTTCAAGCCCTTCATGTCTTTCACAGACTTGACTTCTTTACGGTACCAGCCGCCCATTTGTGCGCCTGTGTTGCCCATTGGGAAGTTCACGATGTTGTACTTGGCGTAGAACTCGCGCATCAGCTTGCCGCCGTTGCCTTCGTACATCCATGCAGTCATTTGACGGCTGTTCAAGCCGAAAGGAATGGCACAACCCAAAGCAAATGTCTCGTCCTTACCGAAGAAGTAGTAAGGCGCTGTGTGAGCCATTTCAACGGTGCCGTTTTGCACGCCGTCGACCACGCCGAAAGCAGGCATCAATTCGCCAGCTGCGTGCACGGTGATGGTGAACTTGCCACCAGACATTTCGCCAACTTTCTTAGCGAAAGTTTCGGCTGCACCAAAAATGGTGTCCAAAGCTTTTGGAAAGCTTGAAGCCAAGCGCCAGCGCAAAGGTGCGCCTTGAGCTTGCACAGCAGGTGCTACACCAGCAGCGAGAACGCCAGCAATACCTGCGTTTTTAAGAGCGGAACGACGGTCCATAGAAGACTCCCATTAGTTGTTGAAATACATCCTGTTAAGCCGCACTTTTGAAAGTGACGAGCTTCAGCGATGGGGCATTGTATGCAGTTGGAAAAGGCTTTAGATGCACGGGTTTACCCCTGAAGAACTTGTATTTCAAAATTCTTCCAAGGGCTTGAAATTACTTCAACTCGGAGTTAATTCAAAAGCGTTGCAAAACGCTTTTCGATGGACGCTTGAATGCCTGCTGCATCCAAACCCATCTCTGCCAACAGCTTGGCAGGGTCACCGTGTTCGGTGAACACATCACCAATACCCAACACCAATACTGGCTTGGGTTGCTGCAAATCTTGCAAGGCCTCTAGCACGGCTGAACCTGCGCCCCCCATGATGGCGCCCTCTTCCACCGTGACCAAAGCATCATGTGTCGCAGCAATCTTTGCAAGCAGCTCAGTATCAAGCGGCTTGGCCCAACGCATGTTCACCACGGTGGCGTTGAGTGCTTCACCGGCTTGCAGCGCGGGATACAGCAGCGTGCCAAACGCGAGGATGGCAATGCGCTTGCCTTCGCGACGCACCTCGCCTTTGCCAAACGGCAAAGCATCCAAGCCAGCCTGCACAGGCACGCCAGCGCCAGCACCGCGTGGGTAACGCACAGCCACGCAGTGGTCTTGTTGGTAAGCGGTGGTCAGCAACTGACGGCATTCGTTTTCGTCGGCAGGACAAGCCATGCTGACATTGGGAATGCAACGCATGAACGGGATGTCGTACAAGCCCGCATGCGTCGCGCCATCCGCACCCACGATGCCTGCGCGGTCCAGCGCCAGCACCATGGGCAGTTTTTGCAGCGCCACATCGTGAATCACTTGGTCATAGGCGCGCTGCAAAAAGGTGGAGTAAATCGCCACCACGGGCTTCAAACCTTCACAGGCCAAACCGGCTGCAAACGTGACGGCGTGTTGCTCGGCAATGCCCACATCGTGATAACGCTCGGGGAAGCGCTTGTTGAACTCCACCATGCCTGAGCCCTCGCGCATGGCGGGCGTGATGCCTACCAGCAAGGGGTCATGCTCGGCCATGTCACACAGCCAATCACCAAACACTTGGGTGAAGGTGGTTTTAGAGGGGCTAGTGGCAGGCACCAAACCCACAGCAGGGTCAAACTTGCCCGGTCCGTGATAAGCCACAGGGTCGGCCTCGGCCAGTTTGTAGCCTTGGCCTTTTTTGGTCACCACATGCAAGAACTGCGGGCCTTCTAAGTGCTTGATGTTTTCCAGCGTGGGAATCAGCGACTCAAGGTCGTGCCCATCGATCGGGCCGATGTAGTTGAAGCCAAACTTCTCGAACAAAGTGGCAGGCACCACCATGCCTTTGGCATGCTCTTCAAAACGTTTGGCCAACTCGAACAAAGGCGGCGCGCCTTTGAGCACTTGCTTGCCCACCTCTTTGGCGGCCGAGTAAAACTTGCCGCTCATGAGCTGAGCCAAATAGCGATTCAGTGCGCCCACGGGTGGGCTGATCGACATGTCGTTGTCGTTCAGGATGACCAGCAGCTTGCAATCCGCAACACCGGCGTTGTTCAAGGCTTCAAAGGCCATGCCGCCAGTCATCGCGCCGTCACCAATGACGGCAATGGCGTGGCGGTCTTCGCCCTTGATCCGGCTGGCCTGCGCCATGCCCAGCGCGGCCGAGATCGAGGTGCTGGAATGCGCGGTGCCGAAGGCATCGAACTCGCTTTCAACGCGTTGCGGAAAACCGCTCAGGCCGCCCATTTGCCGCAGGGATGCCATGCGCTGGCGCCGTCCGGTCAGGATTTTGTGCGGATAGGTCTGGTGGCCCACATCCCACACCACCCGATCAAACGGCGTGTCGAACACGTAATGCAGCGCCACCGTCAATTCAACGGTGCCAAGATTTGAGCTGAGGTGACCACCGG
>ERZ1034363.1204-NODE-1204-length-15251-cov-5.144260_pt1 | contig 15251 bp, 13 predicted proteins | sample MGYA00520616_ERZ1034363 | MGnify/ENA primary metagenome ERZ1034363 (study PRJEB33736, sample SAMEA104284506) | Azolla filiculoides | biome: Urban; feature: Water surface; material: Ditch water | place: Netherlands | collected 2015-10-28 | depth 0-0.1 m ...
TTTTGCGCATCCAGCCCAAGTGCCGTGATGGCCCCGTTCACACGGGAAATGTAGCCGTGGTGATCGGCACCCCAGATGTTGATGACCTTGTCGAAACCACGCTCGAACTTGTTGAGGTGGTAGGCGATATCGGAGGCGAAATAGGTGTAGAGGCCGTTCTCGCGCTGGACGACGCGGTCCTTTTCGTCACCGAAGGTGGTCGACTTGAACCAGCGGGCGCCGTTCTGCACATACAGGTGGCCGTTCTTTTCGAGGAGATCGACGCAACGGGCGACCAGGCCGGTATCGAACAGCGCCTGCTCGGAGAACCAGACGTCGAAATGAACGCCGAATTCCTCGAGATCATTGCGACCGTCGGCCAGTTGTTCGGACAACGCGTGCTGATGAACGTAAGCCCAGTCCGGACCGAGCAGTTCCTTGGCGCGGGCGATCAGCGCATCAAGCTGCTGCTCGCGCTGCTGTTTCGCTTCGTCGTCAGTTCGCGTCGCATCGGGAAAACCCGGCGTACCAGCCAGCACCGCGTCGGCAGTCCGCACGTACTTGTCGCCATGAGCATGCTTCAACTGCTCCGCCATGTCGCGCACATAGTCGCCCTGATAGCCATTGGGCGGGAAGGGAACCGTGACGCCCTGTTGCTCGAGATAGCGCAGCCAGGTCGACACCGCCAGGATGTCCATCTGCCGACCGGCATCATTGACGTAATACTCACGCGTCACGTCCCAGCCGGCAAAAGTCAGCAAGCTGGACAGGGAAGCGCCGTAAGCCGCGCCGCGACCATGACCGACGTGTAGCGGGCCGGTCGGGTTGGCCGAGACGAACTCGACCTGGACTTTCTGCCAGCCACCGGCCGAGGAGCGTCCGAAGTTTTCGCCTTCGACCAGCACGGCCTTGACGATGCCGGTCTTGGCCCCGGCATCGAGCCTGAAATTGATGAACCCGGCCCCCGCCACTTCGGCCTTGGTGACCAGCATCGAGGCCGGCAATTCGTTCACCAGCTGCTGGGCGATTTCACGCGGATTCTTTTTCAGCGCCTTGGCCAGTTGCATGGCCAGGTTGGTCGCGAAGTCGCCATGCGTCGGATCACGCGGACGCTCAAGCTGGATGGGGGTATCGGTAGCTGTCGGCGCCACGCTGGCGAGAGACTGCTGGAGGAGGGCGATAAGCTGGGATTTGACGTCTAGGGGCATTGATTCGCGGCACAAAAATGCAAAACGTCGATTATACGCTGCCGATCCCTACTTATTGACCGCCACAAGTGGCGCAAGGATCGCCGACCATGCCGCAAGTTTCTCGGCATAGCTACTCGCGGCATGCGCCGGGCTGGTCGATGGCAGGCGGATCAACAGCCTGTCGGCATCAGGTAACAGGGGCAGGACGTAGCGGCGAAATGCGGCTTCGGCAGCTGCCCCATTGAAATAAACATGACGGATTTGCCTATGCTCAGCAAAAAAAGCGGAGAAGTCATTGACGCGCACCGAAGTCTTGACGATATCGGCATCGAGACTTCCTGCCCGTTCACCAGCGGCGATCACGTCCCACAGGGCAATACCTGCCAGCCGCAGTCTTTCCAGGCGTTGCGCGTAGGGCACAGCCGGCCCGGCATCAAACAGTTCGCCCATGATGCGCCAGAAGGCATTTTGCTGGTTGGCGTAATATTCCTGCGCATCGAGCGAGGCTTTGCCCGGCAGGCTGCCAAGGACAAGCACCCGCGCCGACGGATCGGCTACCGGCGGAAAGCCGTGACTCAGCGCCACTGACAAATGGCGATCAACCGCCCATGACGCGATTCTTGCCGGCCCGCTTGGCCAGATACATGGCCTGGTCGGCGCGGCGAATGGCGTCGGTACCCGACTCTTCCGGCGCCACCTGGGCAACGCCGGCACTGAAGGTAATCAGTATCTTCTCGCTGCCGGCCATGTAGATGGCCTTGGTCAGTTCGCGCTGCAGGCGGGCCATCGCCTCGATGCCATCCTCCAGCAGGGTATCAGGCATCAGGACGACGAATTCCTCACCACCGTAGCGGGCCAGCGTATCGCTCGGCCGCATGCAGCGACGGGTTACGTCGGCCAGATGCACCAGGGCGCGATCGCCGGCATCATGACCGAAACTGTCGTTAAGTTTCTTGAAATTGTCGATATCGAGCAGGCTTATAGAGAGCGGCGTTTCCTTCCGCCGCATGCTCGAAATCTCCCGCTCCATGGCTTCTTCCAGCCCCTTGCGATTGAGGGCATCGGTCAGCGGGTCGTGACGCGCCAGGGCGCTCGCGCTGTCGAGCTCCTGATGCAAATGCGTCAGCTCGGCCTCGGTCACCACCACCTTGTCCTGCAGGGTCTTGAGTTTCTCGCGCGACTGGGCGGTTTCCTGGGCCATTGCCTGGGTCGCTGAAATGACATCGCCGAGCAGCGGCTTGAGGTCCTCGATGGTGTTTGCCTGCGCAATTTCCCGGGCACTGGTTTCAATGCGCCCCTCGAAATCGACGCTGGACTGGTTCATCGCCCCCAAGCTCTCGATGAACTCGGCGAGCATCTGACGCATTTCCTGCTGCGCCTCCACGGCGCGAGACTTGGCGCGACCCTGCTTTTCCATGACATCGCGCAGCCGGCGTTCCATCTCATCGAGGTGACGCAGGGTCAGCGGCGGCGCCACGCTGGCCAGCAGACCGTCGATCTGGCCCTTGAGCCAACTGTCGTCGGTGCTCAGCTCGCCGATATTTTCAATAATCAGATGCAGCAGCTTGAGCAGGGAGTTCTTGATCTCGGCCTGCTCTTCGGCCGCAAAGACCGCCTGACGGGTGAGGCTGGCCAAGGCCGCTTGCACCGGCGCCACATCGGTCAGCGGCGCGCTCAGCATCTGGCGCACTTCACCGGCAACCTCGACGATTCTCGAATCTTCCTCACCGAGCGCCGGCAACACGCATTCGATGAAATACGCGAACTTGCTGGAGAAATCCCCGGGCAGTGCATTTACGCCATTCGCCGCGACCGTCGCCCGGATACCGGTTTCACCGGCCAGCACAAAGGCGCCCAGCGCCTCCTTGAAACCTTGCCAGCTATGCCTGGAAATTGCCGCCGAAAGTTTGCCCAGCGCGTCCTCCTGGGCCTCGTTCCTGGCCGCCAGGACATCCAGCAACTCGCGCAGCTGCCACTCCGGAAACGGTGGCAGGTTGGGCAGATTGGCGATTTCGTTATAACAAGCCTGATAATTGGCCGGCGTCGGGGCCAAGTGATGGGTCGCGAGATACTTGAGCGCCTCGCGAGCAATATCGGATGGGTGTTTCGGTTCGTTCATCGATGCTCAGTATAACTTTGGGTGAAAGAACAAAGCACTAACAGGCGTAGGGAATTAGTTTATCCCATAGCCGCGAGCTTCTGGCAAGACCGTTTATGCCATTCGGCGTACTTTGGCACTCGCAAATCACGGGGGCGCTATCACCGTTGGCGTGTTAACATGCTCGTTTAGCGATTTTGCCCGGCCCGGCCGGCGTTTACCGTACCCATGCGTCTACTTCGTTTGCTCAAGATCGCCTCAGTCGCCAGCCGTTTCGGCCTCGACGAAATGGTGCTCGAACACGAGCCGAGCGGCCGTCTGGTGCGCCTCGCCAATGCCCTGCAATTCTGGCGCGACTTGTCAACGCCGCGCGCCGTCCGTCTGCGCCTCGCGCTCGAATCGCTCGGGCCGATTTTCGTCAAGTTCGGCCAGGTGTTGTCCACCCGCCGCGACCTGATGCCAACGGACATCGCCGACGAACTGGCGAAACTGCAGGATCGCGTCCCGCCATTCCCCTCCGATCTCGCCCTGGCTGAAATCGAAAAGGCTTACGGCCGGCCAGCCAGCCTGGTCTTTGCCGAATTCGACCCGACCCCGATAGCCTCAGCTTCGATCGCCCAGGTCCATTTCGCCAAGTTGCACGCCGAAGATGGTGGCCACGAAGTGGCCGTCAAGGTGCTGCGCCCCAATATGCTCTCGGTCATCGAGCACGATCTGGCACTCATGGACAACCTGGCCATGCTGCTCGAAAAGCTGTGGGTCGACGGCAAACGCCTCAAGCCGCGCGAAGTGGTGGCCGAATTCGCCAAATACCTGCGCGACGAGCTCGACCTCATGCGTGAAGCGGCCAACGCTTCTCAATTGCGGCGCAACTTCGTCGACTCGACATTACTCATCGTTCCCGAAATTTACTGGGATTTCTGCACCTCGACCGTGATGGTCATGGAGCGCATGAAGGGCACGCCGATTTCGCAGATCGACAAGCTGCGCGACGACGGCATCAATCTCTCCAAACTGTCAGCAGCCGGCGTCGAAATCTTCTTCACCCAGGTTTTCCGCGACGGCTTCTTCCACGCCGACATGCACCCCGGCAACATCTTCGTCGCTGCCGACGGCCGCTACATCGCGCTTGATTTCGGCATCGTCGGCACGCTCACCGATTCCGACAAGAACTACCTGGCGCAGAATTTCCTCGCCTTCTTCCGCCGCGACTACAAGCGGGTTGCCGAAGCCCATATCGAATCCGGCTGGGCGCCGAAAGACACCCGCGTCGATGAATTCGAGGCGGCGATTCGCGCCGTCTGCGAACCTATCTTCGACCGCCCGCTGAAGGATATTTCCTTCGGCAAGGTGCTGCTCCGCCTGTTCCAGACCTCGCGCCGCTTCAATGTCGAAATCCAGCCGCAACTGGTCATGTTGCAAAAGACCCTGCTCAACATCGAAGGCCTCGGTCGCCAGCTCGACCCCGAACTCGACCTGTGGACCACGGCAAAGCCTTTCCTCGAACGCTGGATGAGCGAACAGATTGGCTGGCGCGGCCTGCTCCGCACGTTCAAGCAGGAAGCGCCCTATCTTGCCCGTAGCCTGCCGCAACTGCCGCGCCTGGTCCATCAGGCCCTGGCCCAGCCGACCAAGACCGATCTGCAGCCGCAGCTCGAGCGCCTGATCGCCGCCCAGACCCAGCAAAACCGCTGGCTGGCCATCATCGCCCTGCTCCTTGCCCTGCTCGTCGGCGCGCTGCTTGCCTGACCCCGATGGCCATCGTCAATCTCACCACCTTCACTGAAGAAAACGTCGCCGACTGGTTTGCCACGCGCGATATCACCAAGGCCCGGCCCTATGTCGACCTGGTGCGCGACCTCTCCATCGACGGCAGCCAGATGCGCGCCCTGGTTCCCGGCACCTCGCCGGAACCCTATGTCGTACAGGCCTACCTGAGCCAGGCCCAAAGCGGCGAGATGGCGGTCATCAGCCGCTGCACCTGCTCGGCCGGCAAGCATTGCAAGCACGTCGCGGCGATGCTGCTCAAGGCCATTGAGGAACGCAACCCGAAGGAACACGTCAGCGGCAGCGCCCTCTCCTGGCTCGACGACCTGCGCCGCGTCTCGGTCGCCGTCGCCAAGAAAAAGGCGCGTCCAGCCAGCGCCCGCCAGCAGCTCTTCTACATCCTGAAATGGACGGCCGACAAGCGTCAGTTCGGCATCGAGATCCGCAAGGGCAAATACCCGGAAAGCGCCGAGGAGTGGTGGAAGGTCGACCGCGCCCTGCTCACGCCGCCGCAGTTCGTCAATGAGGAAGACCTCGGCATCCTGCGCCTGATCTGGGCCGACCGCGGCCATGAAACCGGGCTGCGCGCCTTCGGTCTGGGCCCCAAGAATGGTGCCGAAATCCTCCAGCGCATGGCGGCCAGCCACCGGCTTTACCCGGAAGACGACCTCGGCCTGCCGCTCAACGCCGGTCCGTGCCGACCGGCCAGCATCGGTTGGCAGGTGGATGGCATGGGCTTCCAGCGCCCGCATCTCAAGCCCGAGCCATCGGCCGAGATGGTCGTCGCCGTCGATCCGCCTTGGTACATCGATCTGGCCGAAGGCGAAGCCGGCCCGCTCGACGTCACCGGCAACCCCGATGTCATCAACCGCCTCTTCTCGCTGCCGCCGCTCTCGGCCATGGAAGCGGCGCTAGTCGCCGAAGCCCTGTCCGAACTGGCGCCCGACCTGCCTCTGCCCGGCTCCGATGCAGGCGCCCGCCTGCGCCTGGTCGACACCGCGCTGCAACCCATCCTCCAGCTCGAAACCCTGCATACGCACGGCCATCGCGCCTGGCGCAGCTATCCGCAGAATTTTGGCGGCGGCCCCTTCGATGTCGCCAAGGTGCTATTCCGCTATGGCGATGCCGATGTCCGGCCGGAAGAAAAGAGCGAGTTCATCACCCTGCCCGAAGGCGAAACCATCCGCCTGAAGCGCCGCCCGGATGACGAAGCCAGGTGCCTGAGCGCCCTCGATGGCTGCGGCCTGCAGAAAATTCCCGGCCACACCCTGCACACCTTCGGCAGCCCGCCGGAAGGCATTTACGGGCTGGCCGACGAAGCAGCCTGGATCAACTTCATGCAGGACGGCACCTTGCGCCTCAAGGAAGCCGGCTGGCAGATCGAATTCCCCGAGGATTTCCGTCACCACGTCATCGAAGTCGATGGCTGGGAGGCCGAGCTCTACGAGGCCGACAACGGCTGGTTCAACCTCGACATGGGCGTCATGGTCGAAGGCGAACGCCTGCCGCTCGCCCCGCTACTCGCCAATCTTTTCCGCAGCGACCCGCGCTGGCTCGAAGCAGCCGAACTCGAACGCGTTCCCGACGACGAGGGCATCGACCTCTACACCGCCCGCGGCAAGCGCCTGCGCGTCCCGGCTGGCCGCCTCAAGCCGCTGGCCGCGACACTGATCGACCTCTTCGACGGCTTTACCGGCGGCAATACCTTGCGCCTATCGCGCTTCGATGCACCACGCCTGGCCGAGCTCTCCGACCTCAGCCGCTGGCAGTTCCGCGGCCAGAGCGACATCATGGCGCTCGCCGAGCGCCTGCTGAAAGCCCAGGGCATCGGCGACGTTGCGCCACCGGCCGGCTTCAAGCTCGAACTCCGCCCCTATCAGCGCGAAGGCCTGGCCTGGCTGCAGTTCCTGCGCGAACACAACCTGTCCGGCATCCTGGCCGACGACATGGGTCTCGGCAAAACCGCCCAGACGCTGGCCCACCTGCTCCTCGAAAAGGAAGCCGGGCGCCTCGACAAGCCGGCCCTGATCATCCTGCCGACCTCGCTGATCTTCAACTGGAAGAACGAAGCCGCCCGCTTCGCCCCCGATCTCAAGGTACTCTCGCTGCACGGCCCGGAACGCAAGGTCCGCTTTCCGGAAATCATGCAGCACGACGTCGTGCTGACCACCTATCCGCTGCTCTGGCGCGATGCCGACGAGTTGATGCAGCACAGCTACCACCTGCTCATCCTCGACGAGGCGCAGACCGTCAAGAACGCCCAGAGCCAGAGCGCCGAGGCCGTGCGCAAGGTCGATGCCCGGCATCGCCTGTGCCTGACCGGTACGCCGCTAGAAAACCACCTAGGCGAATTGTGGAGCCAGTTCGACTTCCTGCTCCCCGGCTTTCTCGGCACCAGCAAGCAGTTCACCCGTCATTGGCGGACGCCGATCGAGAAGCAGGGCGACCTCCGCCGGCGTACCCTGCTCGCCCGCCGCATCCGTCCCTTCATCCTGCGCCGCAAGAAGGAAGACGTCGCGCAGGAATTGCCGCCAAAAACCATCATCATCCGCAGCGTCGAACTCGAAGGCGCCCAGCGCGACCTTTACGAGACGGTGCGCGCCGCGATGGATGCCAAGGTGCGCGATGAAATCGCCAGCCGCGGCTTTGCGCGCAGCCAGATCGTCATTCTCGATGCCCTGCTCAAGCTCCGCCAGGTCTGCTGCGACCCGCGCCTGGTCAAGGCCACGGCAGCCCGCAAGGTGGCCGAGCGGGCCAAGCTCGACCTGCTCATGGCGATGCTGCCCGAACTCGTCGACGAAGGTCGCAAGGTTCTGGTTTTCTCGCAATTCACCAGCATGCTGGCGCTTATCGAACATGAACTCGACAAGGCCGGCATCGCCTACGTCACGCTGACCGGCGACACGGTCGACCGCGAAGTGCCAATCCGCCGCTTCCAGGACGGCGAAGTGCCGATTTTCCTGATCAGCCTGAAGGCTGGTGGTGTCGGTCTCAACCTGACCGCCGCCGACACCGTCATCCATTACGATCCGTGGTGGAATCCGGCCGTCGAAAACCAGGCCACCGACCGCGCCCACCGCCTCGGCCAGGACAAGCCGGTCTTCGTCTACAAGCTGATCGTCAGCGGCAGTATCGAGGAAAAAATCCTCGCCCTGCAGGAGCGCAAGGCCGAACTGGCCGCCGGCATCCTGTCCGACGACTATCGCGTCGACGTCAAGTTCGGCACCGACGACCTCGCTGCCCTGTTCGAGCCACTACCCGAATAGGCGCTATCGCCTACAATCGCGACATCGGCTTAACCGGAAAAACCATGCGCCACGTCCTGATTCTGCTCTGCTTCACACTCATGGCCTCGGCTGCACAGGCCGAAACATGGACCGTCAAGCGGAAGGTGGCCGGCAATTTCGTCGATACCCGTGACGCCGTCGTCATGGCTATTGAAAACCGGGGCCTGGTGATCAATTACATCTCGCACATGGCCGACATGCTGAACCGGACCGGCGCCGACCTCGGTGCCACGCGCAAAGTCTACGATCAGGCCGAGATCATCGAATTCTGCTCGGCCGGACTGTCACGAAAAATGATGGAGCTGGACCCGCACAACATCGTGCTCTGTCCGTTCGCCATCTCCATCTATACGCTGCCCGATGAGAAAAACACGACCTGGGTCAGCTATCGGCAGCCCAAGGGCAAGGGGGCAGCCCTCGCCGCGACCTTGCTCGAAGAAATCGCCACCGAAGCCGGTCAATAAAGCCGGCACCTCAGACCAGACAGGTCGCCGAGCCCAGACGTTCGATCAATCCGCTCAAGGCATGGCGAACCGATTGCTCCCGCACGGCAAAACGGTCACCACCAAAATGACAGGTCTGTGCCTCGCAACCACCATCCGTCCAGGCCCAGGCAAAGCAGACCGTGCCCACCGGCTTTTCCGGCGTACCGCCACTCGGCCCGGCAATGCCGGTGATCGCCACCGACCAGTCGGCTCGGCTATGCGCCAGAACGCCTTGCGCCATGGCTCTCGCCACTGCTTCCGAAACAGCACCATGGCGTTCCAGTGTGGTTTCAGCAACGCCGAGCATGTCGGTCTTTGCGGCGTTTGAATAGGTCACGAAGCCCCGGTCGAACCACGCCGAACTGCCGGCAATCGCCGTTACCGACTGGGCGAGCCAGCCACCGGTGCATGACTCCGCCGCAGCCAGCCATTCGCCACGCTCAAGAAGCAGGCGGCCGAGACCTTCGGCAAGTTTTTCGAGTTCAGACATAATGGCCAATCCTAGCACGCGACCCAAAGCCAATGCCCAGCCCACTTTACAACTCGTACCAAGAAAGCATCACCGGCGTCATCCTGGCCGGCGGATTGGGTACGCGCATGGGGGGCGTCGACAAGGGCTTGCAACTGCATCATGGAAAAGCACTGGTCAGTCACGTCGCCGAGCGCCTCGCGCCGCAGGTTGGCCGGCTGCTGATCAACGCCAACCGTAACGAAAGCGCTTACGCCGCCTTCGGTTACCCGCTGGTCGCCGACCACATTACCGGTTTTGCCGGGCCGCTGGCCGGCCTGCATGCAGCCCTGGGCGCCGCCGATACGCCACTGGTCGTCACCGCCCCCTGCGACTCGCCGGGCCTGCCGCTCGACCTGGTCGGGCGTCTGCACCACGCCCTGCTGGCCGGGCAGGCCAATCTGGCCATTGTCAGGGCGGCAGACCGGCTCCACCCGGTATTCTGCCTCTGCCATCGCTCCCTGCAGCCACAACTCGCCGCCTATCTGGAGAACGGCGGGCGCAGGGTGGCCGCATGGTGCGCGGCAATGGGGGCCATTGAAGTCGATTTTTCGGATCAATGTGCCGCCTTTGGCAATTTCAACAGCCTCGACGATCTGTCTAGACCCTGAGTACGCCGGGGTTGCAACACCCTGTGGAAAACCGATATTGCACCGCAGCAATTTCAGGCTATACTGAACTCGCAGGAACAATTATTTCCATAAATCGAGAACAGCAATGAACGTCAAGATCCACTACCGCATCACCCAGGACCGGGCCGGCATCCCCCAGGATTATTCGGGCGCCCGTCACTTTGTCGTCAGCGAAGGCGAAGCTATCGAGGAGACTGCCATGCACCAATTGGCAACAGATTACCAAGTTCCGAGAAGCGCCGTCGAGATCTGCCGCATCGAGAGCTGAGCGAGCAAATAGATGGCTGAACAGCCATCGGCACGGCGCACCCGCAAGGTCTGCCCCGTGCCTTTTTTTCGTCCACCAGAATATATTGTGCGCCGCACAATTCAACCGGGCCACATTTTGTTACACAAGGCTACGAAAGCACGACAGACTTTACGCGGGCAGAACCTTACACTGCAGTTGTGCATTGAACCCCTCCTCTCGAAATTCCCCCTTTCGAGAACTTCCACCCCGCCACTGGCGGGGTTTTTTTTGCTCAGCCGACGCGCCAGATCGTTATAATTACGCTTTCTATTCATTGCACTGGGGTCTTTAGCATGGCCGAGCAACACTCTTCCAAGAGCATCATGTGGGCGACGATCGCCGTCGCTGCCATCCTGATTGCGATCATTTACCCGCTGACCAGCAAGAATCCGGGCTCTGCCGCCGACACCAGCAAGGGTGCCGACGAGGTCGACATCCGCATCCAGCCGGTCGCCAAGTTCGAACTGAGCAAGGCCGAAGCGCCTGCTGCCAGCGGCCCCCGCGATGGCGCAACGATCTACAACACGGTCTGTGGCGCTTGCCACAACACGGGTGCCGCCGGCGCCCCGAAGATCGACGACAAGGCTGCCTGGGCACCGCGCCTGGCCACCGGCAAGGATGCGCTGATCAAGAGCGTGACCAATGGCAAGAACGCCATGCCGGCCAAGGGTGGTGCTGTGCTCTCCGACGTCGAGATCAAGAGCGTTGTCGAATACGTGATGGGCAAGGCGAAGTAATTTTCACCGCTCACATCAAGGGAGGCTGCGGCCTCCCTTTTTCGTGGACATTCGTGGACGAAAAAAAGGCGCCTCGTGGGCGCCCGGCCAGTGCAGCTTTTGGAGGGCTGCGCCTGACGTCCTGCAGCATCCTTACTTCTTGGCCGCTTCGACGGCCGGGGTAGCGGCAGCAGGAACAGCCACCTTGGCATCTTCCTTCACTTTTTTGGCCTTGGCTTTAGCCTTGACGGCTGGCTTGGCTGCTTCCTTCGTCACTTCCGGTGCCGCAACGGCCGGCTTGGTTTCCGGGGCCTTGACTGCTTCAGCCACTTTCGGGGCTTCGGCCTTGGCGGCGGCAACGGGTGCCTTCACGGCTTCGGCTGCCTTCGGCGCTTCGGCCTTGACGGTGGCGGCGACCGGGGCGGCAGCCGCTTTCACATCAGCCGCTGCCGGCTTGACGTCAGCGGCGTGGGCAACGCCAAAAGCGGTGGCAAGGATGATGGCGATGAGTTGTTTGGTCATTTTGATTCTCCAGGTTTGTTGTTTCGGTTTTTTGATCCGGCTTTGCGAAATCGCGCTGCCTTGTGCCGAATAACGCGGCTGCTTGCCGCCCGGATGTCATAAGGAGAGTAACCCGCTGTAACGCGGTGTGACCAGGCTGTTAGCCTTTGTTGCGGGCGAGCATGGCCTTCATCGCATCGAGCCGGGCACTGCCCGTCGCCTTGTCCGGCTCGGTGGCCAGTTTGCCGCCGGAGAAGCGGATGTCCTCCTTGCCCATTTCATCGATGAAGCGCGAGGGTTCGGCCGGCATGAACTCGCGCGCCTGCTTGCGCCGCTCGCAATACGAGAGATGCAGCGAATGCTGGGCGCGCGTGATGCCGACATACATCAGGCGCCGCTCTTCCTGCAATTTGACCGGATCGAGCGATTCGCGGTGGGGCAGGATGCCCTCTTCGACACCCACCAGGAAGACGTGCCGGTATTCCAGGCCCTTGGCGGCGTGCAGCGTGGACAGCTGGACGGCGTCGTAGTCTTCGTCGTTCTGCTTGTCGAGCATGTTGATCAGGGCGATGCTCTGGGTCAGGTCGATCAGCGTCTTGCCGTCTTCCTCACCGCGCTTTTTCAACCACTCAGCGAATTCGCAGACGTTGCCCCAACGCGTCTGGGCCGTACGCTCCTCTTCGTGGTCGTAGAGGTAGGTTTCGTAGTCGATGGCCTTGAGCAGGTCAGGCAGCACCTGTTGCGCCGGTTCATTTGCCGCCCGAAACTGCAGACGGTTGATGAACTGGCAGAATTCGAGCAGCGGTTCGAGCTGGCGCGGCTGGACACGCTGCGCGAAGCCTTCCTCGAAGGCGGCATGGAACAGCGAGATATGGCGTTCGCCGGCGTAAGTACCGAGCACCTGCAGGGTGGCCGCACCGATCCCGCGCTTGGGCGTGGTAGCGCTGCGGATGAAGGCCGGATCGTCGTCTTCGTTGGTGAGCAGGCGCAGGTAGGAAATGATGTCCTTGATTTCTGCCTTGTCGAAGAAGGACTGGCCGCCCGACAGCAAGTAGGGAACCTTGTGGTTGCGCAGCTGCGTTTCGAGCAGGCGGGCGAGGTGATTCGAGCGATAGAGAATGGCGTAGTCCTTGAACTTGCCGCGTCGCTCGAAACGGTGCGCCAGCAGTTTCATGACCACGCCTTCAGCCTCGGCCTCGTTGTCGCGGCAGGCGGTAACGGAAATCTGCTCGCCATGGCCAAGGTCGGACCACAGCTTCTTGTCGAACAGTTTTTCGTTGTGCGAAATGACGTTATTGGCAGCCTTGAGGATACGCACCGTCGAGCGATAGTTCTGCTCCAGCTTGATGACCTTGAGCGACGGAAATTCGGCCGGCAGCTTCTTCAGGTTGTCGATGTCGGCACCGCGCCAGCCATAGATCGCCTGGTCGTCGTCGCCCACCGCCGTGAACTGGGCGCGCACACCGGTCAGTAGCTTGAGCAACTGGTACTGGCAGGCGTTGGTATCCTGGTATTCATCGACCAACAGATAGCGCAGACGGTTCTGCCACTTCTCTCGGATTTCCGGGTGCTGCTGAAAGAGCACGACGGGCAGACCGATCAGATCGTCGAAATCCATGGCCTGATAGGCCTTCAGGGTCGCCTCGTAGGACAGGTAGGCCTGCGCGGCCAGGGCTTCGTGTTCGTTGGTCGTCAGTTGGCGGGCCGCTTCGGGCGTGACCAGAGCGTTCTTCCAGTTCGAGATGATCGATTGCAGGCGGCGCAGCGTGCCCTTGTCCACGGTCTTGGCGATATCGCCGATGATGCCGGCACAGTCGGCCGAATCGAAAATCGAGAAGCGCGGCTTGTAACCTAGCGCCTTGGCCTCCTCGCGCATGATGCGGACGCCGAGCGAGTGAAAAGTCGAAATCTGCAACTCGTCGGCCTGCTGTTTGCTGAGCAGCTTGCCGATGCGCTCCTGCATTTCCTTCGCCGCCTTGTTGGTGAAGGTGATGGCGGCGATGTTGCGCGGCTGGAAGCCGCAATCCTGCACCAGGTAGGCGATTTTCTGCGTGATCACCCGCGTCTTGCCCGAGCCGGCGCCCGCGAGCACCAGCAAGGGGCCGTCGAGGTAATGGATCGCTTCACGCTGGGGTTGATTGAGGCCGGACATATGCTCTGAAAAAGGCAGCGCCCCGGCAAGGCGGGGCGCATTGAATAGGTGGGGCGATTTTAACCCAGTGGCCGTGTCAGGCGCTGTCGTCTATCCCCCTGAGGCCCATTTTCAGACCGGACGGCTTGATCAGACCATCCACCGCGGCGCCCATGGCACTCAGTTGCGAGGCCACTTCACGGGCGCCCTGCATGACCTGTTCGGCCCCATGAAAATCGCCGACGGCGCCCGGATCGATTTCGGCCAACTCCTGTTGCAGGCTGCGCCCGCGGTCACTGGCGACACCATCCAGGGCCTCGACCGGACTGATCCGTTCGCTGACCACAGGCGCCTTGCGCTCGGTCTGTTCCGGGGCGTGGCGTTGGGTCGTGCTGGCGAGGCGATCAAGTTTCATGCGAGGGCTCCTGCCCCCGTCTACGACATATTTACCGACCGGCTTTAGCTCAGAGTGCGCCGAAGACGTTTTTGAGCAAGTCGCTACCAGCGCCCAATGGATTGGCGCGCAACTTCTTTTCTTCTTCGGCAATCATCAGGAAGAGGCCATCCATGGCCTTTTGCGTCACGTAGCTGTCGACATCAGCATTCTTCTGATCGACCAGACCCGCGCTGGCAGCCTTGCCGGCAAACTTGTTGTACTGATCGGCCAGTTGGAGCTTGCCGGTTTCCTTCTTGACGATGGGCATGAATTTGGCGGTCAGCTGATCGGTCGAGGTTCGCTTGAAATACTGCGTCACGCTATCCTCGCCGCCGGTCAGGATGTCCTTGGCGTCCTTGACGCTCATCTTCTTGATCGACTCGGTGAGGATGGGCTTGGCTTGGGCCACGGCGTTTTCGGCCGCATGGTTCATGGTTTCGACCAGTTGGTCAGCCTGCTTGCCCATGCCGAACATGCGCAGGGCCGATTCGGCCTTGTCGAGATAACCGGGCAGCTTGATCTTGACCTTGTCGTTGCCCAGGAAGCCGCCGTTTTTGCCGAGCGAGGAGACGGCATAGTCGGCCCCCTTGGCCAGCGCCTCTTTGACACCGGCACTGGCGTCGCCATTGGAGATGGCATCAAGCGCCCCCGCCTGAGCCAATCCGGCGGTCAATGCAAAAAGTACGGCAAACGCTGGCTTGAGCAGACGACGCATGGGTTTCTCCTGAGCAATCAGACGATATCGAGGTGACCGATGCCGGTCGACAAATCCCTGTCCTTGGATTCCTTGCCATACAGCTTGATCTGCAGGCGCAGGTCATTGAGCGAATCGGCATTGCGCAGGGCATCTTCGTAGGTGATCTTGCCGGCCTCGTAGAGGTCGAAGAGGGCCTGATCGAAGGTCTGCATGCCAAGTTCGCGGGATTTCTTCATGATTTCCTTGATCTCATGCACCTCGCCCTTGAAGATGAGGTCGGAAATCAGCGGCGAATTGAGCAGGACTTCGATGGCCGCCATCCGGCCCTTGCCGTCCTTCTTCGGAATCAGGCGCTGCGAGACCATGGCGCGCAGATTCAGCGAGAGGTCCATGAGCAATTGCTGGCGACGCTCTTCCGGGAAGAAGTTGATGATGCGGTCGATGGCCTGGTTGGCGCTGTTGGCGTGCAGCGTGGCCAGACAGAGATGGCCCGTTTCGGCAAAGGCGATGGCGTAGTCCATGGTGTTGCGGTCGC
>ERZ1034363.1206-NODE-1206-length-15227-cov-4.927129_pt1 | contig 15227 bp, 12 predicted proteins | sample MGYA00520616_ERZ1034363 | MGnify/ENA primary metagenome ERZ1034363 (study PRJEB33736, sample SAMEA104284506) | Azolla filiculoides | biome: Urban; feature: Water surface; material: Ditch water | place: Netherlands | collected 2015-10-28 | depth 0-0.1 m ...
AGCTTCATCTTGCGCAGCTCGTTGCGCACAGCCGGGTCGGCCGACTTGAGGTAGGCGCGGTCTAGCATCTTGGCCACTAGCTGGCCAGGCAGCGACTCGGCTATCTGGCGGGAGATGGCCAGGCGCGCACGGCCCGCTGCGTCGCGGTCGATGATCTTGCCTTGGGCTTTGTTGGCATAGGCGATGCGCTTGTCTTCCGGGTTGAAGTCGCCGTTGTTGCCGATGGCGGATTTGATCTGGGTCGGGTCGAATGCGGCGTAAGTATTGCGCCCAGCTTCCCTGGCGATTAGTCCGTCATACCCGGCCAGCTTGACCGCGTCAATGAAATCAGGATCGTTGACGATTCGGTACATGAGGCGGGGCGTGTTGTCGAAGTCTTCAGGTAGTTGCACCTCGCGCCCCCTGATAAATACGTCCGACGGTTTGGCCACATCGTTCATATCGCCGCGAAGCTGCAGGGGGTTGCGTAAGCTAAGATAAACAGGCATTACGCTAGGTGCCTGTGATGGCGCTCCGCCAGCGTTTTCTGCGTAAGCAGACGCAAGTTCTGACCTGCTTGAAAACCAACCGGCTATGTCAGGCCCCCCGAACTCAGCGAAGTTCGCTTTCGTGCCGTGATACACCACCAGCGGCTTGCCATTTTCATCGACCACTTTGGACTCACCGAACCACCGCTTGAAGTTGGGCGTTTCAGTCTGCGCCTTGTTGCTGAACACCACCCGGTCGTCCTTCGGGTTGAACGTGCCCAAATTGCCAGTGACCGATTTGATCTGGTTGGCGTCAAACGCAACGTAGGTGGTTGCCGGCTTGTTTCCATCAGGCCCAGCTTCGAACATGATGGCCCCGTCAAACCCGGCGGCCTTTGCCGCTTCGACAAAGTTCTGTCCGAACTCGTCGTCAAAGAACTGCCAGGACTCGTAGGCATCGACGTAGCTGAAGTCCCGATGCGTCAGCTTGCCATCGGACTCTTGGATGATCGCATTGAGGTCTTCGCCGCTGATACCTTCGCGCAGGTCAATTGGATTGCTGATGGCCATGTAGACCTGCATCACGTTCTGCCCGTCGCCCTTGCGCAAATACTCTTGGGAGAACTTCTTGTCGGGCGACGTGAAGATGCCGTGGCGCTGTGTTTCAACGTCGCCAAACGTGGTCGAGTTGATGGTCTCGCGGCCAGGCTCGAACGTATCGAAGTCGGAGTTGGTCTAATGGTAGAGCACCAGCGGTTTGCCGGCTTCATCCACCGCAGCAGAGTTGCCGAACCACTTCCAGAAGTTGTCCACACCTTGCTTGGTGGCCGTGATCTGCTGGCCGTCGCTGTTGACGTTGGCACCTTTGAGCGTGTCGCCCTTGCTGGACACCTTGACGCCGGAGTCGCCCTTAGTACGCTTGGTGGCGAACTCTTCGGGGAACATGTCGGCCGTCTTTGCCAACTGCTCCTGCACCGCCTTCATCACTGCGGTGCGCTCCTCGGCCAACTGGGCCAGGGCTTCATCCACAGCCTGGCGCTGGGCCACAGCCTGGCTCACGCCAAGGGACAGGCGCTCCGCGATGGTGTCCTCGATCACAGCCACATCGCTGTCGGCCACTTCCATCAACTTCGCCATTTCGGCGCCACAACCTAGTACGGGCATATCAAGTCTCCAAAACGAATTGCTGGATGACGGCCAGGATGACCTCATCCTCTTCAAGCTGCTGCCGGCGCAGGGCCTGCACCATGTCCAGCGCTGCGCTGTAGTAGCGCGGGGGCTCCACCGGTAACTGATCGACGGGTGTGCCCGTGAGCGCAAGGGCGGCCCATAGGAGCGCGCCATGCACGCCACGCCACAACACCCCACCGCTGTCTGCCAGCTCGCTGCCATCGGCCGCGTAGACGCGCCAAGACCCCCCGGCGAATACCTTCTTGCCAGTCAGTACCGCCAGGATTTGTTCGGGCGTGGCCATTACGTCAGCGCGTCAATGCGGGCCAGGCCCCGTCCGCGATAAGGGATGGTCCCGGCTGCGTCTTCCCAGGCAGCCGATTGGTACAGCACGGTCACGCCGTCGTTGTCCCAGATCGTGAACGTGCCCGTGGCCGGGTCGAGTGCTTGCTTGTTGGACAGGATTTTCAGGATCAGGTCCAGGGTGGTGCTGGGCACAACCTCATGGGCAAACATGTCGCCAACCGACGCAAAGCCCTCCACACCGTTGACGGCGATGGTTGCCGTGGCTGTGTTGGTGAGCGCTCCAATGTAGGCCTGGGCCGTGGCGCCTAGTGGCTCGGCCGTTGCGCTTGCTGACTGCGTTGTCGTGCCCACGGCCGCCGTGCTCGACACGCCGGTCAGCGTGACCGATGCGTTGATGACCGTGACGCCAGCGGCCGATACAGTGCCCGCCTGGCCAGAGCCAGCCACGCCGGTGATGGCCACCGATGCGCTGGCGGTGCCTGTTGCGGTAACCGTGCCGACGGCAGCGGTGGCCTCTACACCAACCAGGTTGACCGTGGCGTCCGGACTGCCGGCGCCGCTGGCCGTTGTGGTGCCGATGGCTGCCGTGGCCGCCGCGCCGGTGAGCGTGACGTTGGCTGTGCCGGACTGGGTTGTTGTGCCGACCGCTGCGGTTGCAGACACGCCGGTGAGCGTGACGTTGGCTGTACCAGTTTGGGACGTTGTTCCGACTGCCGCAGTGGCAAATACACCAGAAGGTGTCGCCGTTCCATTGACTACCGCAGAGCCGGAAGCCGTAGCGGTGCCGGCGGCGCCAGCACCAGCCACACCATTGATGGCGACATTGGCGGCGCCTGTTTGGGTTGTGGTTCCGACTACTGCGGTGGCGGACACGCCTGCCGGGGTAGCGGTGGCGTTGACTACCGCAGAGCCTGACGCAGATACCGTGCCTACAGCAGCGGCAGCGGAAACACCTGTTAGCGCCTTGGTGGCAGTTCCAGAGCGCGTGAGGGTGCCAGCGGCAGCGGTTGCCGATACGCCGACAATGGTCGCCGTTCCATTGGACCCACCACCACCACCGGCAGACAGGGCAACATCAAAGCCGCTGGCGCCGTTGTCGCGGAGTACGACATCAAACGCCACGGTTACACCGCCACTGCGTTGTCAGACCGTCCGATGTGCGTACCGTCCTCGTAGGCTTCGACGTACACGGGGCTTGTGTTGTCGTACCAAGTGATGCTGTACGCCCCATTGCCTACGCGACTTGTGGCACCGATCTCAATACCGTTTGCATCGTGCGCATCAATTGTCACGGTGCCGCCTGCGCTACCAGTGATGTTGCCTGCGATCTGGTAGGTAATCGCGTGATGCGTCACAAACGACACCATTTGCCACATTGCCATACCAGTTGCCGAGCAGTCGAAGCGGTAGTCCCGTGCTGTCTCGATGTCCAAACGACTGGTGTCTGCGTCTGCACCCCAGCGTTTGAAGTCATCACGCGCACGCCCGTAGGTGATGAATGTGCCGCTCTCGGTATCCGAGACAAGAAACCCGGTGTATATCGGCCTCCAACCCGCACCTTCGCCCTCGCCCGGTTGTTCTTCGCACAGAACGGTTAGCCCGAGAGCGACCGGGGTGCTGTTGAACATTCCAAGCACAATCTCGTACACCAACCCACTCAGCCAGTAAGCCGCCTCCGGGATGATCGGGGTGATGGTTGGCACCCGTTGCAGACGCTGTACGAGGTTACCCGTTGCGTGAGGTTGGGTACACCACTTCGTTGTGTGGTTGTGAACCCCGTCACCGTCGGCGTGTTTATCGCTGGTGTAGTTCAGGTAGCAGATGCCCGTGATGTTGGAGCCAATGTTGTTGGCTGTTGCACTGGTTGAGAACCAATCGACTGTGAGGGTATTACTGGCACCACGGGCAATGGTGACGCCAGCGCCGCCTGTGGCACCAGAGTCAATGCGCCGCATGACCGACATACCGCCACAGTGCGCTGATGTTGGATGGGTGTAAACCCTGCTGGCTTGCGCTCCCACCCGTAGGTCAAGCGTAATAGCCCCAGCATCTGCCATCCACAGTTGGACAGCAGATTGAACAAGGGTGATCGTGCCCGGCTCTTGAATGGAGAGAGTGCGGGTAAAGCGGCTCTTGTCGCCCGTGGCCGTGCCACCTGCCCAACCCGGATCATCGGCTGCACCAATGATGATGCTGTTCATGATGCGGGTGCTGGCGCTGTGGTCGTACTCGTAAGTGACGTACAACACGCCGTTCAGGCACGGGTATGGCGTAGCCGCCACGGTGGTGCACTTGGCTTGCAGGTTGGCGGCAGCGGCAGTGTTGAGCGTGGCCGTCAGGTTGTCAATACGCCGAACGAACACATCGCTGTTCAGGTCAGTCTGAGCCTGCGCCAAACCGCTGACCGTGGTGGTTCCACCGTCATAGCTAATGTCCAGTGTGGACGCACCTGCGGCTGTATGCCCGTCATGGCTGTCCCACTGCATGAAAATGTTGCGGTAGATCTTGGATGCCTCTGGCAAGAACGTATCAAGCGCAGGGATTTGACTTGCCACCCCGCCCAAGTTCACATAGGCCGTGGTCAAGTTGCCGTTGTTCCCGTCCATCGGGATGCGGACGGTCTTGATCCGTGTGGTCGCAGCCGCATCGTCGTACTCGTAGGTCAGCACCAGCTTGCACGACGCATTGATGGTGGTCGCACCCGTTGCGGTGATTGCAGCGGTGATGCTGTGGCTGGCCCCGGTGAAGTTGGTGACAAAGTACGCTGTCACGTCCTTAATGGCAATCAGTGAATAATTCTCACCCGACTGTGCAAACGTGTGCGTGACAGTGGCAGCGCTCACTGCAATGGCGTCCACCTGTACTGACAGATTCAATGCTGTGATGTTGGCTGCGGTGGTCGAGCCATCGTGCAGGAAAAACTCAAGGTGCGCTGACCTTATCGTGCGGCTAGTTGTCTCAGGCGCGTAAACCGTGATGGCCGTGAACGTCCTTGCAACCGTCGTTGCAACCGAGGCAGAGCTAAGTGGGAAACCCCACTCGGTTGTTTTTACGCGCAGGGTCATACTTCACTCCAAAACTACATCACGTCGAACCACCCGAATATCGAACCTTTGCTTTATAGCGTCGTGCGCAACCGCGATCTTCCACTCCTGATCGCCCACCATGCCGCGCCAGAGGGCACGCCCATCTTCTGCTGACATAGCCTCGTAGGTGACTCGCGCCACCTCCTGAGTGAGCGGGGTCAGGTCGATCATGGCTTAGGCAATACGCACAACAGCGGTTGCAGCAGCAGCGGCAGGCAGCGTGACGGTGAACGTGCCAGCAGTGGAGCTAACTGTGCCTGCGAAGTCATGCAGCGAGACAACGGGCTTGCCCGCGTCGGTGTCGTTGTAGATCATGCAGCCGACAGCGCTGATGGTGGCCGTGGTCCAGTTGGGGTCTGTGGTCCAGTCAATCCAGGCGGTGTTGGTGGTCGCATCGCTGCCGGTGGCGTAGCCCGCCATGGTGAAGCCGCCGGCCGTGTAGCCGGTGCCGCTGGCCTCATCGGTGCCCAGGTTGCTCACGGTAGGAGCGCCCGTGCTAGAGCCGAACGCGGTGGTGTTCTTGTCGTAGGTGCCGGCATGGGCGACCTTGACCAGAGCCATCTTGTAGGTGTCGCCTGCTGCGTGCTCGCCGCGAATGAACGCGAGCTTGGACGATACGGGCATAACGGTGGTGAGTGCCATGATTTCTCCTTAAATAGTGGCAGCGCCTTCGGCAGTTGCACCGATCAGGACTTTGACGTGGGAACTCTGTTTCACCAGCAGATCGCCTGCGTAGTAAGACTCGATGAAAATAATTTGCTCGGGCGATACCTTCCACTCAACTTCGTGGCGAAGGTCGGACACCGGCACGTTGCCGATGGCGGTCCAGATGAGCGGAATGTCTTGTGTCATGCGGCAGTAGCAGTGATGGTTTCCATCAGGCCCTGGGCGTCACGCTTCACGCGAAACACCCACTTCGTGGGCCGCGCATCAGGCTTGGCAGCCGTGACCTGCTGGAGCATTTCCTTCACGGTCTGCATCAGTTGGATGTTCGACTCATTGAGCAGGAACTGACTCGCCGCGTATTGGTCAATCGACTGCACGGCCTCCCGCACGGCTGGGTCTGGCTTGGACTCGATTGTCTGAGTCGCAGGGGCCGGTGTCTCTTTTCGCATATATGCGACGGGGTCCGCCGGGGGCTTGGCCTGAGGCACAAGGCCGATCTGCAGCCGGGCTGCGTTGATAGCCTTGCCGTCGATCTCAGCCTTGCCGCCGTGGGCCAGGGCCAGGCGCTTGACCTGGTCTGCTGTCATCGGTTTCATGCCATGCACTCCTTCACCATTTTGAGAGCTTCCTCGCGGGCATCGAGTTGCTTGATGTACGCCTGGGCGTTGACCGTGAGCTTGGCCGTCTTGCCGCCTTCCAGCGGTATCGTGAGCTCGATGTCGCGGTCCAGGTCTTGGGCTTTGTTGCTGAAGACCGGGCCGGGCGGCAAGTTAATTCCCTGCTTGGTCAGCTCTGCACGGGCCGCGTCCAGTTCGGCTTCGTCCACCTGGAAGGTGCCCGCGCGCAGCTTGGCGCTTGGGGCGGCCTCCTGCACGGCGGCCATGTCGATGGTGTTCAGCTCCTTGCTGGACAGGCCGCGCTTGTAGGGCTGGGCCGGTGTTGCTGGGGCCATGCCCTTGGCGTACTCAGTGGGCTGGACCTTGATGCCCCGGCTGGCGTTGCCCAGCACGATGGCGATGCCCTGCCCATTGACGTAGTTGGGGAAGTAGTAGCCGTCAAACCCGGCGTCCAGGACGCGCGATTCGCTGCCATTTGTGTCGCCGGCCTTGAACAGCTTGAGCGGATCGCCCTGGACGTTGTACAGGTTGTCCACGCTGGCGGCGTGCGCGTAGCCGCCGACACCAGCCTCGGGCGTTACGCCCTTGCCTTCATCAACGTAGAAGTAGACCCGCTCTTTGATGCGGGGGTCGGTAGCCTCGGCTAGACGGGACTGCTCCGCGCCTTTGAGGCCCCGGCCAAAGTAGCGGCCGTCTAGGCTGCTGCGTTGGTTTTGGCTGAAGTGGGTGCCGTTGACCCGAACAGCGTGCGCTCGAGCGCCTGGTCCACGCTCTGCATGAACTCCACCGAGTCCATCGCTGGACTTGTTGCTGAACGGAATGGCACTGCCTGCGCCCGGTAGACTTCCTGCGCCGTCTTCCCGTCGTTCGCCTTCATAGCGCGCAACTGCTCCTTCAAGTCCTTGACGAACGGGTTGTCCGAACCATGACTTGCTTCCAGTTTCGGAATATCCCGCTCCAGTGACGCCATCAATGTACTCATCGTAATTCTCCTTGCCCACCACCACTGTGTCATACCGCTGGGCGGCAGCGTGGGCCACGCCCTCCATTTTCGACACGTCGGCTGCGATCATGCGCAGCGCCAACTCCTTTTCCGCCAGCGCCTTCTCGATCCCGCCGGGGGCCATCAACTCTTCGCGCAGACCTTCGTCCCAGCGCATTGAGATTTCGGGCACATACTGCAGGCGAACCCCGATAAAGTTCTCGCCGCCCTTGGCACGCGGATCAACGGCCATCGTGAAACCGTCCTGACCTCGCGATGTGAACTCTTTGAGCACGGGCATCGCTGCCTGCAAATCGCGCTTACTTTTGAAATATATCTCAACCCCAGGCCGGGCGTTAGGATTATTTTCCTTTGGGCCAACTACTCGGGACACGAACATGTCGTACTGCCCGTTTTCACTGGCGAGCTTGGCGATCTCAGCCAACACCATCGACGGGTCGTGTTGCCCCTTAGCAACAGTCCACTCAGTGTCAAACGACTGCTCCACCACGCCGCCGTAAAGGCCGTAGGTCGGTAACACCCGGGCTGCCACCACGGAGGGGTCCCCGGTGAGCATGGCCAAGACGCGCGCCTGGGCGGCGGACACTGCGGTGGGGTCAGGTGCCTTCTCGCCCTGTTGAATGCTCCAGCCGGCCAGGTAACGGTTTGTCGGCGTGGCCTCGATGTTTTCCTCGAAGCTACCACCCTCCCCTTGCGCGCTGGTCCAATTCTTCTCGGTCCAGAGCTCTTTCTCTGCGAACCAGGCGAGAGCCTGCAAGTCAGGCGGGGACAGCTCGATTCCCTTTTTAGCCAGGTCAGCGGACACCTTGTCCAGTACAGCGGCACCGAATCCAAACTCGCCGGTCACGGCGGTGGTCCCCGCGTTCCAGTTGCCGGTGACACCCTGCTCAGCCACGGTAGGGATACGCGGCAGGTCCATGCCGCGCACGTTATTCGCAGCCCTGCGCAACATGCGCGCTGCCCACACGTCGATGGTGGCCATGTTGGATTGGCCGATCAGGTTGAGCGCAAAGTTTCGGGCCTTCGGAGCCGTGCCAGCCTCCACCGCTCGCCACAGGTCGGCAAGGGCCAGCATGGAGTTCTTGGAGTTCATTCCGTACAGCTTGCCGCTGGCCTGCCGGATTTTCTCGCCTGGGAATTTGGACGGTTGCCCGCCTTCCGACACCCACTTGTTGAACGCCTCCATCTCGCCGTCAAACTCGCCCTTGGCAAAGCGGGTGAGAATCTCAACGGCAAAGCGCCAGTTGGTGTCTACCGGCGTATTCGGGGACGTGGCACCCAGCAAGTCGGCGAACAGGTCTCCCTGACCTCCAAATTCACTTCTAAGAATCTCGGCCACGTTCCTGTACCATGTTTGGTGGCCGACGATGATCTGCGCGTTTTTGTCGCCAGATTCGGCCCGTGCGTAAATGCCCTGAACCAGCTTTGTAAACTGGTCCGCGACCTTACCAACAAGGCCGGTGTCCATAGCCGCCGGGGCTCTGGCTTTACCTGGGGGCACGTTGAAGCCGTAAGCGATTGGCTTCCAGGTGACCGCTACTTGCGGGTTGCCCTTCTTGTCGTACTTGACGTTGCCGTCGTCGTCCTTCTTAGCCTCGACGCCCGTTGCTTCAATCGGTGCCCAGCCTGCCTTAGGAGGGAAGCGCTTGCGGGTTTCGCGGGCGCTCTCCACCAGGGCTGCCACCTGCTTAGCGTCAAGGCCCAGCTTCTGGGCTGCGGCGGTGATAGCGTCCACCTCGGCTTTGGATACCGAAGCCTTTACCCCGGTGGTGCGGTCGGCACGATCTACGTCGAGCTTGTATTGGCGCTGTTCTTCCTGCGCGTCAACCGGCTTGTTGCTCGGCATCGGCGCGGCCACAACCGCCTGGTCGGGCGCCATACCCTGCTCGCGCATGGACTCAACGTACAGGTCGGACAGTATGCGCTGGGCTTCAAGAATCTTGGACTCTTCGCCGATGTACTTCTGCAAGAACCCTTCGCCCAGCTTGGCCTCGGCTCCGCGCATCAGGTCTTTGAACTTCTGCAGCACGAACCCCGCGAACTCGGAGAAGTCCTTGTTGCCCATCTTGTCGCGCAGCTCTTGCCAGAAGGTCGGACGCGAGGCCACTGCCTGGGCCATGTAGGCAGGAATCTCTTCCTCGAACTGTTCCGGTGTGACGCTGAACTCCCTGGCGAACTCCTCGGTCTTGTGCTCCTGGAATAGCGCGCGCAGGGCTTTGTTGGCCTTCAGGCGCAGCTTGGTAGGCAGCAGGTGATAAACCTCATGGACTGCCACCAGCACCGGTGCGTCGCTGGCCTGGCGGTCCACCACAACGTGCTTTGTGCCGGGGATGGCAAAGCCGTTTGGCATGTCGAGTTGCCGCCCGGCCGTGCGGTCCACCACGGTGAACGTGCGGCCGTTGGCGTTGGCAAACGCACTGGCGACTTGCTGACCCGTTGTCAGCGGCCCCTTGTACGGGGTGAACGTGACGCCCCTGTCTTTACGGAGCTGCTCGGACACCTGCGCAAGCAGGGCGTCCGGGGCGGTCGGTGCTAGGGCTCTTGTCGATCCATTTGGCGCAGCACTTCCTGCTGCAGTGGCTCGGGAAGAGAGTATGGGTTGACTGCCGCCTGCTTGTACGACACCCGGATCGACAGGCCCGGGTTGGCCAGCAACCGAGTTGACGCCTCCTGCAGCTCCTGCCGGTTGGCCACCCACTCCGAGGCTTGTTGTTCCAGAGAAGGTTGCACTTGTGCTGACGGTTGGTTGTGTGTTTGTTCCACGGCGGCGTCCCAGTTCTTGACGTGCTGCGCCCAGCAATTCGGGCCCGACGTCGGGGGAATTGATGATGCCATAGAGCACGGTCTCTGGATAGGTCTTGTCGTCGGTCAGGTCCTGGTTCTTGGACCAGCGGGACATGGCCATCTTGACCATGCCTTGTTCCAGCGCGGTAGGCGGAACGACGCGAGGCACTGGGTTGCCGTCCCTGTCTTCCGTCATCGGCTGAACGGCCGCTGTCGGGGGCGCGTAGCCAACCGGAACGTCAGACGGTGCGCGCAGTCCGGTGTTCTCCGGGATTGCCGGCACGGCACCAGGTTGTGCTGTCGGCGTTGCGCTGGTCTGCTGGTACGCAGAACCCACGCTGCGCTTGGCCAGATCGGCCGCTGCGGCCTTTTCCTGCTCGGCTTGGGCAGTTGCAGCCTGCGTCTGCGCTTCGGCCTCCTGGCGGGCTTTGGCGGCCTGCAGGCCAGCTTCCACCTGGGCCAGCGCGGCCTGGCGCGGATCGGCGGCGGTGGGCACGTCGCCCACCGGGTTGCTCAGTGACGTCGCTGTGGGGATGGCAGGCACGTCGCCCGCCGGGTTGCTCAGTGACGCCGCTGCGGGAATGGGGGCAGCACCATCGGCGGCGGGCTGTACCGTGTTGGGAACAGATTCCGTTGCGGTTGCGTCAGCTTGTCCAGGTACACCAGGTTCTGGGGGCTGCACTGTAGGTGCTTCGACAGTAGGCGCTGTTCCTGCGTCAATCGTGGGGGCTTGTTCACCTAGTAGTCCTGCGATGTTTTCGACCACGTTCTGTGCGGCCTGGTTGGTACGGGGCTGGACCTGGGGCACCACCGGTGTCGTGGGCATGTCCTCGACGCGCGGGGCGACGATTGGCTTCACGGTCTGGCCGGTCTCGATGGCGCGGATCAGAGCGTCTTCAACGGAGAGCTCGCCCTTGGCTTTCAACCCACCGAGAACGCCAGGTCCTCCGCCGCCGAGTGCGCCAACTGCAGCCTCGTCAAAGTACTGCGCGCCCATGCCATCGCGGAACGGATCGCGCCCGGCGCCCATTTCCTCGGGCACCAGTTGCAGCGCCTCGGTTCCGCCTTGGACGGCGCCTTGCAGCCCAACGGATTTGGCCATCCGGCTGAGCGTTGCGCCCTTGAAGCCGGCGCGGGAGATCGCGTCGAGGCCAAACTTGTCGGCGGCTGTGTCTACTACAGCAGAGCCGAGAGCACCAAGGGCCACCCCAAACAACGATGGGTCCTTGCCCGTGCGCTTACCTTCGTCCACGGCGTCAGCGTAGACCGAGCCCAGCGTCTGGCGCAGGTTGTTCATGCCCAGCGTGGTCGCTTCAATCGCCGCCTGGCGCGCGGCCTGCTTGCTCAGCCCGGCAGCTAGGCCACCAGCCAGCAGGGCCTCTGCCGCCTGGTAAGCAACGTAGCCTCCGTTCTCAGCCAACCAACCCTGGAAGTCGTCCACGTTGGTGATCTGCGAAGCGGTCTTGGCCAACGTCATTTGGTTGGCGATCTTGCTGGCCGCGTTGTTTGTGTCCAGGCCCCACTGCTTCACGGTGTCGGCGCCGACCACGTCGGCCAGGTATCCGATCGTCGCTGCGGTCAGACCAACAGACTGCACACCGCCCTTTACAGCGCCGCGCAGTACGGGGTTCATCTCGCCTGATGCTATCCGCCCAAGTGCATCATCGCGCAGCCCGGCCAGTTCTTCCGACTCGCGCGCTACGCGCTCGGACTCGGTGTTCGGGTTGTAGCCCTGGATTACCCGGTCGCCGCGCTCGTCTGCTGGGCGCTGCATCGCGCGCAGGTTGATGCGGTTCTGCACCCCGGTGTCGAACTCGGCGTTGGCCTTGGCGTCGTCTGTGGTGTACCCCTTGTCGAGGTACTGCCGAACGCGGTCAGTCGGCGCGGCCACGGGGGCATCGACCGCGCGTTTGTATTCGTCGCCTGCCATACCCGCCAGGTCATCGAGCGACGCCTGCGGATTGATCTGCTGCAGTTCCTTGATGCGTTCACCGACCCAGCTCTGCGCGGCCTGGGCCTTGTCCACCGTGGTGGCGTCTGGCGAGGCAGCCTGGCGCAAGATGTTGCCCTTGACGTCAGCCGCATCTGGCGGGTTGACGTACCCGCGCCCGCCGCCGGCTGGCATGGTTGGCGTCCACTGGCTCTGCGCATACGCCATCACCTCCGCTTCGCTCGCGGAGTCGGGGGCGTTCACCTCCCAGGTCTGGCCATCCGGGGACTTGATCTCATACGTTGCCATTCAACGGCCTCATTTCTTTTTGATGGACCAACCGGGTGTATTTGCTGCCGGGGCGGCAGGCTTGCCGGGAGCTGGAGCTGCGGGCTTTGCCGGCTCGGAGTCGCCCACGGCGTCCTTCTCCCACTTGTCGCTCAGCAGGGTGTTGATGCGCCGGAGTCGGGCGTTAGCGTCAACCAGGTCGGGATCGGTTCCCCACTTTGCCTTGGGCACTGATGCCTGGAGCTTCTCGATCTCACGCAGGGTGAGGCTCTTCTGGGTGGTGAGCTTCTCCACACTGGCGGTGCTGCCTTTGCTGGGTGCGTTGGCCCGAATCTCAGCGACGTCTTTGCTTGTGGCGTTATTTCCCGCGCCGATCTTGATCATGGCCGCCGTGCGCTCGTCAAAGGCGTCGGCCTTCTGCTGGTCAAGTGCTTCCTTGCGCAACGCGGCAAGCGCGTCCACGGTCTGCTTGCGCTCAGCCGACAGAACAGCCTCGGCGTCGTACAGACCTTCCTTGCGCGCGATGCCCAGCTTGTCGTCCAGCTCGGCCACGGGGCCTTGATCGACGCCGTAGAACTTCTTCATCTGGCTGGGGCTGAGCTTGGACTTGATCACGTCCATCACGTTGCCGTCCACGCTGGGTGCCAGTCGTTGGGCTTGGCTGAGCTCGCGTGCCTGGGTGGCCGCCGGGGCAGCCTCCTCTACGCGCTGGCGCTGCTGGGACAGGCGCTGCTGCTTGGACTGGCGCTGCTGCTCTTCCAGGTCAAGGCGAATCGCCTCTGCAGCCTTAGCGCGCTCGATGGACAGATCGCTCTGCATCTTCATCTCAGCTTCGCGCTGGTTGCGCGCGCTGATGTCGTTGAGCCCCTTCGCGCCGGATTCCGCGAGGGACCCTACAAGGTCCTCGAAGAAGCTCATGCTGGTACTCCTCGGCGTTGCATCTTGGCCAACATGCCGCCCGTAGAGTCTTCCTCTTCGCCCTCTTGCTGCTCCAGCGCGGGGGTCTCAGCACCTTCGTGCGCAGCAGTGTTGTCGGGCGTGGTCGGGTCGCCTGCTGGCTCGCCTTGCTCTTGCATCTGAGACAGCATGCCCTGGTCTTTCGGGGCTGGTGCTGCACCCTGGCCCGTCATGCCTTTGGCGGTTTCCAGGATCATGCCGACTACCTCTTCCATGATGCCGGGATCGGCCTGCTGGCCGGTGCCTTCCTGGGCCACGTCCACCATGATCATGTAGGCGTTGACCGCCAGCATTGGAACGATCTGGGGTGGGATGGGCTTGAGCTTGTCGATGGCGGCCACCACGGTCTGCACTGCGGTGACGGCGCCTTCCTTGGAGCCCAGCATCTTCAGGAACTGCTTCATGCGCTCCGGGTTGTAGATAATCTTCTTGGCGACCGTCGTGAACTTCGACAGCAGGGATTGATCCGCGGGATTGAGTTTCATCTTTAACCTTTCAGACGGCCGTTGGCGTCATAAACCTGGGAGCCGTCCATGCGGGTGAGCGGCTTGGCCACGATGGGCGCGCGTTTCTTCAGGCTAAACGAGGCGGCATATCGGTCTTGCGCGTCCTTCTCGGCGGCAGCCTTGGCCTTGACCTCATCGACCCGGCCCTGCGCTGTAGCGGCGGCGGCTTCTTTCGCCTGCTTGGCCTTGTAGACACCAGCTAGTCCGCCCAGGCCCATCTCCAAGAACTTCAACGGGTCCTTGTCGTAGGCGTCGGACACGCCCTTACCGAGCTTGCCGAAGACGCGCTCTATCACGTTGTCTTCTTTGGGTATATCCAGGCGCCCGGCAGCCTGCTCGTAGGCTTTCTGCGAGTCGGCTGCGGGGCTGTAGCCCAGGGTCTGAGCCAGCGGGCTGTCCTGCAGGCCGGACGACATCAGAGCGTTGTTCATCCAGTCCCTAGCGTCCCAGTCGGGATTGGCAAGCGGAGCTTGGTCCTGCACAAACTGCTGCGCCTGCGCTTCGCCAGCATTGCCGTCGTTGGCGCTGCCGCTCGGTGTGTCGTAGCTGATGCCCCACTCTTCGTATGGATCGTCGTATCGTTGTGCCATGGTCAAAATCCTCTGGTTGCGGCGCCCTTGCGGATGGCGCGGCCAAAGGCGGCACCATCGAATTTGAAGCGCATGTTGATCGGTTGGTAATCGGCGGCGGGGGCCGGAGCGGCTTGGGGGCGCACGACCTCTTCCACCGGGGCCTGGGCCTGGTTGGTGCCGGAGCCACGGCCGGTGTAGGACGGCACGGGGTCGCCCTCGGGCGTGTACACGCCGCTCTGCGGTGCTGTGTCCTGCGCGCCGGCCGCTGTGCGTACAGCGTTGACTGCGTAGCGGCCTGGGTTGATCGGGCCCGGTGTCTCGAATCCAGCCAGGCTGGCCAACGTGACGCCTTCGTTGTAGATGCTCTTGGCCATGCGCCCATCGGGTCCGAGGGCGCCGTCAACCGCCCTGTTGATCTTCCCTGCGGCCCAGCCGCCGGCTGCGTCCCAAGCGGCGTTCTTGACGGCCTGCTCGACGGTGGCTCCGCCTTGCACGTCCTGATAGCCCTTGATGCCTGCTCGGATGAGCGCGCCACCGGGGACTGTGGACAGCGCGGCGTTGGTCATGAACGAGCCGATGCGACCTGCCGCGTCGCCCATGCGCTGCGCGGCGATCATGTTGTCCACGTTCTGGCCGGAGTTGTTCGGGTTGACCCCATACATGCCACCGTAGCCCAGCTCGCTCAGCCGCATGAGCTGCGCGCGGTTGGGCTCTGCGTCGCCCATGATCTTGCTCAGCGGGACGCCGGTTTCCTTGGCTTCTTTGGCCGCGTCGGACAGGTTGAACCCGACCTTCGCGCCGGCCTGGGCCATGTTGTCCTCGCCCGGCTTGCCAAGGCCCGCCAGGTTGAAAGCACGGGTGGCCAGGTCGTCCTT
>ERZ1034363.1210-NODE-1210-length-15215-cov-29.519553_pt1 | contig 15215 bp, 19 predicted proteins | sample MGYA00520616_ERZ1034363 | MGnify/ENA primary metagenome ERZ1034363 (study PRJEB33736, sample SAMEA104284506) | Azolla filiculoides | biome: Urban; feature: Water surface; material: Ditch water | place: Netherlands | collected 2015-10-28 | depth 0-0.1 m ...
GGTGCCGGATGTCGGAATCGAACTGACGACCTTCGCATTACAAGTGCGCTGCTCTACCAACTGAGCTAATCCGGCGTTTATTTGAGACGCGTATTATACTGACTTTTTGAAAAAAGTTAAGCTACTTTACAATAGTTAACTTAGGTTTCTTGCTATTGACTGCCGTGCTTGGATTGGATTGATTTGGCACTTGGCTAGCACCATCGGATAAATCGCCATCAACTGGCATGTTGTCGACTTCAAAAAACATGCCTTGCCCAGTTTCTCTAGCAAACAAGCCTTTTACTGCCGTCATGGGCACGTATAAATTCTGCGACACCCCAGCAAACCTTGCCGAGAAACTAACCGCCTCGTTATCCATGAGCAAATCTTTGGTGGCGGTGTAGTTTAGGTTTAGTACTATCTCACCTGCTTTAACGTAGGCCATAGGCACACGTGTTTGAGGGTTAACTGCCACCAGCAGGTGAGGGGTGTAGCCATTATCCATACACCATTCGTGTATAGCCCTTAGCAGGTAGGGCTTAGTGGATGCTTGCTCCGTGGTCATGTTAGTAAGGCATGCCCAACTATTTGCGCATGACTTTTTCTGATGGCGTCATCGCCTCAGCGTACAGCGGTCTAGAAAATAAACGTTCAGCGTATTTTAGAATTGGTGAGGCTTGGTTTTGCAAGACGATGCCATAGTGATCTAAACGCCATAACAAGGGCGTTACTGCTACATCCAGCATGGAATAGTCGTCGCCTAGCAAATAATTTTGTTTAGCAAAAATAGGCACCAATTGCGTCAAATTATCGCGCACGGTAATGCGCGCTTTATCCGCACGCTGCTCGTCGTCGGACTCAATATCCTTGATGTGATCGAACAGTTCTTTTTCAAAGTTATACAAGAACAAGCGAGCACGCGCACGCATCACCGGATCGGGCGGCATTAATTGTGGGTGGGGGAAACGCTCATCGATGTATTCATTGATGATATTCGCTTCGGACAAAACCAAATCACGCTCAACCAAAACCGGCACTTGGTTATACGGATTTATCACCGCAAGGTCTTCAGGCTTGTTGGCCAGGTCGACGTCGATTACTTGAAAGTCCATGCCTTTTTCAAATAATACGATACGGCAACGGTGGCTATAGGGATCGGTTGTCCCTGAGTATAAGGTCATCATTTTAGTGTATGTCTTTCCAATAGGCTTTTTTGAGTTTGTAAGCGAGTACCAACAACACTGCTAAAAAGAGTAATACTATCCAACCTAAATGATTGCGCTGCTGTTTAGCTGGCTCAGCCATAAATGCTAGAAAATTCGTTAAGTCACCCACCAATGCATCGTATTCCGCTGGGGCCAATTTACCTGGCTTACTTAGCTCGAGTTGATGCGTTTCGTGGTTCATGATTTGTTCGCCCTGCAATTGATACAACACATGCGGCATGGATACTTTGCAGCTCACTGGATCAAACACGCAATTGCCCCAACCTGTTGTGCTGGTTTCATCGCGGTAAAAAGCGCGCATGTAGCTGTAAACCCAATCGGCACCACGGGCACGCACTTCCACTGATAAATCAGGTGGCGCCACGCCAAACCATTTTTTGGCCTCTTCTGGGTTGATGGCCACCTTCATGGTGTCACCAACCTTTTCACCGGCAAATAGCAAATTGTCTTTAATTTGCTTTTCGGTCAGGCCTATGGCTAGCAAACGGTTGTAGCGCATGTAATTGGCACTGTGGCAATTTAAGCAATTGTTCACAAAAGTGCGTGCACCGCGCTGCAAAGATTCATGATTGGAGGCATCGATGGGCGCTTTGTCCAAATGCACGGCAGCGTTTGCTAAGGCGTGCTGAGCAAACATCAATGCCGACAATACGGATAAAACGCTTAAACCTAGTTTAATGGTGTTTTTCATGGTTATTATCCTGTCACCCTTTCTGGTACCGCTAAGGTTTTATCTTTTTTGCTATACCAAGGCATAAGTATAAAAAATGCGAAATAGACCAGCATGAAGATACGCGCTGCTACCGTGGCACGCTCTGCATTGCCAAGCCAAGGGCCAAATTGACCCCAAACGTTTGATGGCTCTGTACCTAGGTAACCCAGCACAATGAAACTCACCACAAAAGCCGCTAACCACTGTTTATACAAACGACCGCGGTAGCGTATGGATTTCACCGGGCTCTTATCCAACCAAGGTAGCAAGGCGAAGATCAGAACGGACAGACCCATGGCTGCTACACCCGGAAACAGCGAAGGGGGTATGCCCAAGAAGCCAACACCAGGAAACGGCGGAACCGCACGCAATATGGAGTAATAAGGCGTGAAATACCAAACCGGCGCAATGTGAGCCGGCGTAACCAGCGGATTGGCTGGTACAAAGTTATTGGCTTCCAGGAAGTAGCCGCCCATTTCTGGCGCAAAGAAGATGATGGTAGAAAACACCATCAAAAACACCACCACACCAACGATGTCTTTCACCGTGTAATACGGGTGAAAAGGAATGCCATCTAATGGAATGCCGGTTTTCTTGTCTTTTAATTTTTTAATTTCTATGCCATCCGGGTTATTCGAACCAACCTCATGCAAGGCAATAATGTGCGCCGCAACCAAGCCAACCAAAACAAATGGCAAGGCAATCACATGAAAGGCAAAGAAACGGTTTAAGGTGGCATCCGACACCAAGTAATCGCCACGCAACCACTCAGAGACATCCGGGCCTACAAAAGGAATGGCCGAGAACAAGTTGACAATCACTTGCGCACCCCAATAGGACATTTGACCCCATGGCAATAGGTAGCCAAAGAAGGCTTCGCCCATTAAGCACAAGAAGATACCCACACCAAATAACCAGATCAGCTCGCGCGGATTACGATAGGATCCATAGATAATGCCGCGGAACATGTGCAAATACACCACCACAAAAAACATGGAAGCACCGGTGGAATGCATGTAGCGGATTAACCAGCCCCAAGGCACGTCACGCATAATGTATTCAACGGATGCAAATGCCAGCATGGCATCCGGCTTGTAATGCATGGTCAAGAATATGCCCGTTAGTATCTGCAACACCAACACCAACAAGGACAGCGATCCAAAGAAATACCAAAAATTGAAATTCTTGGGCGCGTAGTATTCGGTTAAGTGGGCCTTAATGTTGCTGCTCAAGGGGAAACGGGCATCAACCCATTCCAAACCTTGGCCTAGCGCATTGGCCACCACTGATTTTTTATCTGTGTTTGTTTTATTTGTCATGACTTAAGCCTTATCCTCAGTATCCACACCAATCAGCAAGGTTGTATCCGTTAAGTATTTATGCGGCGGCACCACCAAGTTAGTCGGTGCTGGAGAGCCTTTAAATACGCGCCCCGCTAAGTCGAATTTAGAGCCATGGCAAGGGCAAAAGAAACCGCCAGTCCAATTGTCACCCATGTCACCCTTAGGCTGAAGCTTGGCGGACGGGGAGCAACCCAAGTGAGTGCAGATACCGACCATAACCGCTAAATTTGGCTTAATGGATCGGTCTGTGCTTTTGCAATAATCGGGCTGCTGCGACACCACGTCGCAACTTGGATCAGTCAACTGATCGTCGTGTTTAGCTAACTCGGCCGTCATCTCTTCGGTACGGTTGATAATCCAAACTGGCTTACCACGCCATTCCACCGTCATCATGCTGCCCGGTGCAATTTTACTCACGTCCACTTCCACTGGCGCACCGGCGGCTTTGGCGCGCTCGCTTGGCGTCATGCTCAATACAAAGGGCACGGCCGCAGCGGCGCAACCAAGCGCACCTACGCTGGAAGTAGCAATTAAAAATTTACGCTTTTCTGCATCCACCGTACTGACTTGATTGGCATGCGCTGCAGTTTTTTTCTTGTCATTTGGTGTATCTGACATGTTTTCCTCATTAACTAATTTGGATTGACCGGATTGGATGGCTAGGATACTTAATAATTCAGCCACGTACACAATAAATTCTTTTAATCGTTAACCACTTTGCTTAATCTTCAAAGCCCTGCAAATTTCAAATTGGCCGTATTGTACAATTTTTTGTTAATTAGTTAAAGGTTTATTTTATAAGTCATTGAAAAATATCAGTTAAACTGGATTGTATAGATCTAAAAATTCATGCTCCAGCGCGAATTTTTTTGCCAAATGCTCGCCCAATGCCTGAATGCCATAACGCTCAGTGGCATGGTGGCCAGCAGCAATGTAAGCGACGCCAGACTCGTGGGCTAAGTGGGTGGTCTGTTCCGATATTTCCCCACTAATGAAGGCATCGACGCCCAAGCTAATCGCCTCTTCCATATAAGATTGGCCAGCGCCTGTGCACCATGCAACGGTTTTGAGTTTTTTATCCAAGTCACCCACCACCAAACTTGGCCTTTGCAGCACCGTGTCTATGCGCTTAGCAAAGGCAGCTAAACTGCATGGTTGTTCAAGGCTGCCATAACAAATCAGGTTGGCGTCACCAACTGACCCAGTTTGATCCAGGCCTAACTTACGGCCTAAAGTGGCATTGTTGCCTACTTCAGGGTGAGCGTCTAAGGGTAAGTGGTAGGCCATCAAACTGATGTTTCTTTCCATCAAAAAGGCCAGTCTTTTGCGCTTAATGCCAACGACTCGTGGGTCCTCATTGCGCCAGAAATAGCCATGATGAACCAAGGCCAAGTCGGCACCACGCTCGGCGGCCTGCTCTAAGAATGCCAAGCTAGCGCTGACCCCAGTGACAATTTTGCCCACCTCGGCCCGCCCTTCAACTTGCAAGCCATTGGGGCAATAATCTTTATGGCGATCCACTTGCATGAATTGTTGGGTATAGTCGATCAAATCATTAAGCTTAACCATCGCGTGCGCCCTTTTTTATTACTTAGCTCTTGAATATTCGCTACAATAGGCCGATATTACATTGCATAGCGCCATAGCTCAAAGTAAAAACCACAGCCAGCGCAGACTATTACCGTTTAATTTTACCTAGGTATGTTGTTCATTTAGCCCACCATTAATCGATAACCATGCACCCATCACTCAGCAAAAAACTATGGCTCATTTTTGCCCAAACCACCACTTTGTGCTTAGCGCTCCTGTTTGTGTTGCGCACCTTTGCACCGCAGCTATTAGAAAAGCTAAGCCCACAAAAAAACTCAGCCGTATTGGTTAAATACGCCGAGCCTAGCTTGGGTGTCCGTTCGGCAGGCTCCTACAGTCTGGCAGTAAAAAAAGCCATGCCGGCCGTGGTGAATGTATTTACCAGTAAAAAAGCCACCGACAACCCGCATCAAAAATACTTGGACGACCCGATGTTTCGCCATTTTTTTGGCGACCAATTTGATGATAACGACGGACAAAATCAAGCGGAAAACAGCCTAGGATCAGGCGTCATTGTTAGCGAGCAAGGCCTCATACTGACCAATAACCATGTGATTGCTAGCGCCGATGAAATCGACATCGCCCTCTCTGACGGTCGTAAGATGTCAGCAAAAGTGGTTGGAACCGACCCTGAAACCGACTTGGCGCTGATTAAAATAGACGCCCAAAACTTACCTGCCATCACCTTTGCCAGTACAGAAAAATTAAACGTAGGCGACGTAGTGCTGGCCATAGGCAATCCGTTTGGGGTTGGCCAAACGGTCACGCAAGGAATCATTAGCGCCCTTGGTCGCACGCACTTAGGCATCAATACCTTTGAAAACTTTATTCAGACAGACGCATCGATTAATCCAGGCAATTCCGGTGGTGCGTTAATTGATACCGAAGGGAATTTGGTCGGCATTAACAGTGCGATTTATTCTCGCAGTGGTGGCTCCATGGGCATAGGCTTTGCCATACCAGCGAGTTTAGCGCGCCAAGTAATGGAACAAATAGTTAGCCTAGGCAACGTCACGCGCGGCTGGATAGGCATACAAGCGCAGGACATCACGCCTGAATTAGCCGAATCGTTCAAGCTAAAACAGGCACAAGGCGCATTGGTGGCGGGGGTGCTTAAAGGCGGGCCTGCTGACAAAGCCGGCGTGCTGGCAGGGGATATATTGCTAGCCATAGACGGCAAGCCCATTTACGACACAGGCTCCATGCTTAATTTAATTGCGGCCTTGACCCCTAATCAACAAGCTAACCTCAACATTGCCCGAGCTGAAAAAAACCTGAATTTAAAGGTCAAGGTTGGCAAGCGACCAAAACCACTCGCCAAAAAATAGCCCTAAACCTTATCAGTCTGGCGAGTCAGGCTCGCTAGTTTTTGCTTTAGTGATGAACCCAGCCAACAAAATACCCAGCTCGTAGAGCAGGCAAATGGGCAGCGCCAACATAAACTGCGAAACCACATCAGGCGGGGTAAAAATTGCTCCAAGGATGAACGCCACCACCACTACATAAGCTCGCATGGCCTTCAACTGGATCACGTCTAACCAGCCAAAATACACCACCAAAATAACGGCAATAGGCACTTGAAAGGCTAAACCGAATGCAAAAAACAGGCCGATCACGAAGTCCAGGTAATTGGCTATATCGGTCATGACGGCCACCCCAACGGGGGCTGCGCTAATAATAAATCCAAAAATGACTGGTAGCACCAGGAAGTAGGCGAACGCCATGCCCATTAAAAACAAGCAACAGCTAGCCACTATCATGGGCACCATGAATTTTTTTTCATGCGCATACAATCCAGGCGCAACGAAAGACCAAGCTTGATACATGGTATGCGGCAGGGAAATAATGAAGGCCGCCATCATGGCAACTTTCATGGGCACAAAAAAGGGCGTGGTCACCGCCGTGGCTATCATCTGCCCGCCACTGGGTAATTGTGCGAGCAAGGGTGCGGCTAATAGGCTGTATATTTTATTGGCAAACGGCAACAGCATTAGCAAGACCAGCGCAAATCCAATCAGCGTGCGCAACAAACGGTCACGCAATTCAATTAAATGGCTAATGAAATTTTCGGTTGGGGTCACAGAGTAAAGTTAGTTTTTGGCTGACGGCTCTTTTGCCGAAACCGTTTCTAAGGCATCCAATTCTTGGAAATCCAGTTGTTGCGTCAGTTCACTGACTTTACGCTGGGCTTTAGCCTGGGCCTTATGGCTGCTTTGCTTTATTTCATTTTGCAATTGCTGCAACTCTTCAAAGCGCGCCTCACGATTGACTTCTTCTTTGACTTCCGCAAGATACCGCTGCATGCGTCCGACAAGCGCGCCAAGCGTGCGCGCGACTTTCGGCAATTTTTCTGGGCCTATGACGATCAACGCAACAAATGCGATGACCAGCAGCTCAGAAAATGAAACATCAAACACGTAAAATCAGATTGAAAAATTACTGCGCGGCTGGTTTCTTAGCAGCGGGTTTTTTGGCTGCGGCCGGCTTTTTAGCTGCCGCAGGTTTTTTAACGGCGGCGGGTTTTTTAACGGCTGGCTTTTTAGCAACGGCAGGTTTTTTAACTGCGGCTGGCTTTTTAACGGCCGGTTTTTTTGCTACTGCTGGCTTCTTCACTGCTGCTGGTTTTTTGGCGGCCGGTTTTTTTGCAGCAGGGGTTTTTGCTGTTGCCGCGCCGGCTGCTTTTGCCTTTGGTTTAGCTGCCGGTTTTTTTGCGGCTGCTTTAGGTTTGGCTGTCGAAACAGCGGCTGCTGCAACGGGCTTGTCTAAAGCGGCTTTGCCTTCATTGACGGCATCTTTAAAATCTTTAACCGCGCCACCAACGTCGCCGCCCATGTTGCGTAATTTCTTCGTGCCAAAAACCAGCACCACTATTAACAATACAATTAACCAATGCCAAATGCTTAATGATCCCATGACGATACTCCTAAAATATTAAAGTTAGTTATTGCGTGACTTATCGCCACCGCCCATTACATGCACATGAATATGAAACACTTCTTGACCACCTTCTACACCGGTATTTATTAGGGTCTTGAATCCTGCTAAACCTTGCTGTTTTGCTAATTTCGGCGCAAGCAATAGCATTTTACCTAATAATGCCTGATGTTCGTTTTCACAGCTGGCTAAGCTGTCTATGTGTAATTTTGGCACAATCAAAAAATGTACGCTAGCCGATGGCCTAATGTCATTAAAGGCAATCACATCATCGTCTTCGTATATTTTTGTGGAAGGGACTGCGCCACTTACAATTTTACAAAATATGCAGTTGTCACTCATTTTTACTTGCTACTTTCTTGTCTGGATGCTTTTTCTTCTAGACCAGACAGACCTTCGCGCCTAGCCAATTCGGCCAACACGTCATCTGGCTTTAATCCGGCATGCGCTAGCATCACCAAGGTGTGAAACCATAAATCGGCTGTTTCGTATATCAAGTCTTGTTTGTTGGGATTTTTAGCTGCAATGATGGTCTCAGCAGCTTCTTCTCCGACTTTTTTCAAGATACTGTCCATGCCTTTGGCATACAGTTTTGCCACATACGATGTTTGTGGGTCAGCGTCTTTGCGTTGCTCCAACAATAGCGCCAAACGGTTTAATGTATCGTTCATGTTTATCTCATTCGGCCTAATAAATATCTTTGGGGTCTTTAATCACGGCTTGATCGATTACCCACTGACCTTTTTCTAATTTCTTAAAAAAGCAATTGTGCCGACCAGTATGGCAGGCAATGCCGCCTACCTGCTCAACCTGAATCAACACCACGTCCTCATCGCAATCTATGCGAATTTCATGCACCTGTTGAAAATGTCCGGATTCTTCGCCTTTATGCCACAACTTGTTACGCGAACGCGACCAATAAACTGCTTGCTTGGTATCATTGGTCAATTGCAAGGCCTCTCGATTCATCCAGGCAAACATAAGTATGCGGCCAGTATCGTGCTCTTGTGCGATGACCGGCACCAAACCATTGGCATCCCAACGAATGTCATCTAACCAAGTCATAACCTAACTTCTATCCCTTGTTGTGCCATGTATTGCTTAGCCTGCTTCACCGTGTATTCCCCATAGTGAAAAATACTGGCGGCCAGCACGGCATCGGCACCGCCCAGTTTCACACCATCCACCAAATGCTGCAAATTACCCACCCCGCCAGAGGCGATAATTGGCACTTCAACGGCGTCTGAAATGGCTTTATTCAAGGGGTTGTTGAAGCCTATTTTTGTACCATCACGGTCCATGCTAGTGATTAAAAGCTCACCGGCACCGAGGCTAGCCATGTACTCAGCCCACTTAACGGCGTCCAAGCCGGTTGCCTTACGCCCGCCGTGGGTAAACACTTCCCATTCGAATGGCTGATTGTCCACTTTTTTGGCATCAATCGCCACCACTATGCATTGCGAACCAAAGCGTTGGGCAGCATCCGCCACCATCTGTGGATTAAGCACGGCCGTGGTGTTAATGCTAACCTTATCGGCTCCCGCGTTAAGCAAGCGCCGCACGTCTTCAACCTCACGCACACCGCCGCCTACTGTTAATGGGATGAACACTTGGCTGGCCACTTGCTCAATAATGTGCAAAATCAATCCGCGGTTATCGGAGCTGGCGGTAATGTCTAAAAAAGTAAGTTCGTCTGCGCCTTGATCGTCGTAGCGTTTGGCAATTTCCACTGGGTCTCCGGCATCCCTTAGCTCGAGAAAATTAACGCCTTTTACTACCCGACCATCGGTCACATCCAAACAAGGAATAATGCGTTTAGCGAGCACTTAATTCATCCGCAAGTTTTTGCGCGGCTGCAAAATCCAAACTGCCTTCGTAAATCGCACGACCGGTGATGGTGCCTATGATGCCCTCATCGGCCACTGCGCACAAACGACGCACGTCATCCAGATTGGTCACGCCGCCTGATGCAATAACAGGAATAGTTAGCGCTTGCGCCAACGCTACCGTGGCTTCGATATTGACCCCGGTCAACATGCCATCTCGGCCGATGTCAGTGTAGACAATGGAGTTGACACCGTAATCTTCAAATTTCATGGCCAAGTCGATGACATCATGGCCGGTCAATTTAGACCAACCGTCTACCGCCACTTTGCCGTCTTTTGCATCCAGGCCGACTATGATTTGGCCAGGAAAAGCGTCGCAGGCCTCGTGCAAAAAGCCCGGATTTTTAACCGCCGCCGTACCGATAATGACGTAGCTGATGCCATTGTCTAAATAGCGTTCTATGGTTTCTAAATCCCGTATGCCGCCGCCCAGCTGAATAGGAATATCACCCCCTACGGCGCTGACAATAGAGCGTATGGCCGCTTCATTAACCGGCTTACCTGCGAAGGCGCCGTTCAAATCCACTAAATGCAAGCGCTTGCCACCGCAATCTACCCAATGCTTAGCCATGGCAGCGGGATCCTCGGAAAAAACCGTGGATTCTTCCATTAAACCTTGTTTAAGCCGAACACAGTGGCCGTCTTTAAGATCGATTGCAGGGATAATTAACATAGTCATATCAAAAAATAATTAAAAGTTGGTCTATTAATTTGTGGCATTACGGTAACCAGTTTACAAAATTGCTTAGCATTTGCAAACCGGCACTAGCGCTTTTTTCTGGGTGAAACTGCACGGCAAATAAATTGTTTTTCGCGATAGCGCTGGTAAATGAATTGGGGTATTCACTGTAGCCAGCCACTAAGGACAGCTCTTGTGGCTGCACATAATAACTGTGCACGTAATAAAACCGTGCGCCATCTTCGATTCCTTGCCATAAGGCATGGGGGGCACGGCCTTGATCACGGCTTTGATAAACCTGATTCCAGCCCATGTGCGGCACTTTTAATTTGTCGCCATGGCAGTCGTGCATGTCGGCCGTTGCGAAGCGTCGCACTTGCCCCTTGAACAAACCTAATCCAGCTGCATCGCCCTCCTCAGAGTGCTCAAATAGCATTTGCAAGCCTATGCATATGCCTAAAAATGGCTTGTTATTGGCCGCATGCAAAACAGCAGCCCGTAAACCCCGCGCATCCAATTCACGCATGCAATCAGGCATGGCGCCTTGGCCAGGAAACACCACGCGACTGGCGCTGGCAATTTCATCCGGATTGCTGCTAATCACAACCGATTTACCTGGTGCAACGTGCTCCAAGGCCTTGGCCACGGAGCACAAATTGCCCATGCCGTAATCAACCACTGCTATGTCTGTATTTTTCATTCGTCGAGCTGAACGGCCCTGCCAAAAAAGCTTACAAACTGCCTTTGGTAGACGGCATGATGCCTACCATGCGCGCATCCATTTCAACGGCCATGCGCAAGGCGCGGCCAAAGGCTTTAAATATTGTCTCGGCCTGATGATGGGCATTGTGCCCTTTTAAATTGTCTATGTGCATGGTTACGTTGGCATGGTTAACAAACCCTTGGAAGAATTCGTGTATCAAATCCACGTCAAATTCACCAACAGCAGCGCGGGTAAATTCACAAGAAAAAGTTAAGCCAGGACGACCAGACACATCCAGCACCACGCGGGATAAGGCTTCATCTAGTGGCACATAAGCATGGCCGTAACGGCGTATGCCTTTTTTATCGCCCAAAGCTTTGGTAAAAGCCATACCTAGCGTAATGCCTATGTCTTCAACCGTATGGTGCGCATCAATATGCAAATCGCCTTTTGCGTTAACGGCTATGTCCATCATGCCGTGACGCGCGATTTGATCGAGCATGTGATCGAGAAAACCTATTCCGGTTTCATATTTTGAAACGCCGGTACCGTCTAAATTAAGGTTAACCGTGATTTGCGTTTCCAATGTATTTCTTACTACTTCAGCTGTGCGCATAGGAAGTCACTAAATAAAAGAATGCGTAAAATGGATGTTTGCTATTTTAACCTAAAGCGCCTGCGCTTGGTTCTTTTGCACACACCCTCTGAACAACATTTTCAGCCCTAGACTTTTATCCCTATGGGCTCATCAATAAAAAAAGCCTAGCAAGATGAATAATCTTAACTAGGCTTTTAGTTTGCTTACGCTAATTACCGTCTCAACTGCTAAACACCGTGCATGAACACATGGCTTAGCCTGAAAAAACGTTAATTATTGAGCCGCAGCAGGTGCAGCTTCTGCAGGTGCCGCATCAGCTGGCGCTACTTCTGCTGCTGGTGCTACTTCTGCAGGCGCATCAGCTGGCGCCGGTGCTTTATTGAATACAGAAAGCAATACTAGCGCTACAACAGCAGCGATTAGCCAAGGTAATAATTTTTTAACACCGCCAGCACTGGCAGAACCACCGTGAGCAATGGCTGTAATTTCAGCTGCTGCTGCTGCTGGATCTTTAGCGCCGTAGATAGCTGCACCAGCAACGATGATGGTTGCGCCAGCATCTTTAACTTGTTGTGTGGTTGTCGCTTTAACGCCACCCGCTACTGAGATCTCAACGCCTAATTTAAGGCCAGCTACCATAGACAAATCGTTAAACGGTGTTTGACCAGCTGCTTGTTGATCCAAACCAGTGTGCACGCCAATGATGTGAGCGCCTAATTTAGCCACTTCGATAGTGCGTGCTTTTTTATCGGCCACGTTGATCAAGTCAACTTGTGCTTTTTTGCCGTATTTGTTGGCTACATCGATTACACCTTTGATGGTGCCGATGTCCGCTGTACCCAATACCGTGCAAATGTCTGCACCGGCTTTGTAGAATGGCTCGGCTTCATAGAAACCAGCGTCCATTGTTTTCAAGTCAACTAAGATTTTGTTTTTTGGGAATTTAGCACGTAATGTTTCAAGTAATTTGATACCGTTGTGCTTAATGCATGGTGTACCAATTTCTAAAATATCTACATGTGGGGCAACTTTAGTTGCTAAAGCGACGGTACCGTCGAAATCTAATGAATCTAATGCCATTTGGGTTTGTGCCATGCTACATCCTCCAACTAAAAATAAACGCCATGTGCGTTTACTTAAGATTAAAAATACGAATTAAATAGTTTATTGTGCAGAAATTACACATTTCGCGATGATAACACGACGCGATTGTGGAATTAAGAAATTTTTTTGCGAAGGAAGAACTTTTTCCGGTTTTTACCGGCGTTTTTACCGCAAAAACAGCCTATTTTTTAGGATTTTGCTTAATTCAAACAACATCAAGTCTGACTGAGTATTTCCCGCAACGCCTTCAGCAACAGAACCGATTGCGCATCCGTGCCTATGGTAATGCGCAAATACGGTGCAATGCGACTGGGGGCTTTGAAATGACGAACAATAATGTTTTTTTGCCTAAGCATAGCGGTAATTTCCGCTCCGCCAAGAGTCCGGTGTTTTGCAAAGATAAAGTTAGCGCCGGATGGCAAAACCTCAAAATCTAGACTGGCTAATTCAGCCATCAGCGCCTCACGGGTTGCCACCACTTTATGGCAAGTGTCTTGAAAGTAGGCGCTATCTTGCATAGCCGCAATGGCACCAGCAGAGGCAAAGCGGTCTACAGGGTAAGAATTAAAACTGTCTTTCACCCTAGTCAAAGCCTCAATTAATTCGGCTGAGCCCAAGGCATAGCCAACGCGTAGGCCTGCTAAAGATCGGGCTTTAGATAAGGTATGCACCACCAATAAGTTAGGGTAATGCTGGATTAAGCCAACCGCAGACTCGGTACCAAAATCCACGTAAGCCTCGTCCACCACGACCACTGAATGCTTATTCATTTGCAGCAACTGCTCTATCTTAGCTAAGGGCAATGGGATACCAGTCGGCGCATTGGGATTGGGGAATACGATGCCGCCATTTGGCTGATCGTAATCTTCTACCTTAAGCGTAAAATCATCCGATAAGGGCACGGTTTGGTACTCAATGTCATACAAACCACAATAAACAGGGTAAAAACTGTAAGTGATGTCTGGGAACAATAAGGGGCGACTGTGCTTTAGCAGTGCTTGAAACACATGCGCCAACACCTCATCCGAGCCATTACCAACAAACACATTTTCCTTTTGCAATTGATAAGTGCTAGCAATGGCTGCTTTTAAGGCATCCGAATTGGGATCGGGATAAAGACGCAAAGACTCAGCAGCTTCTAACTTCAGCGCCTGCAACACCTTAGGGCTGGGGCCATAAGGATTTTCGTTGGTATTTAGCTTAACTAAATTATCCAGTTTAGGTTGTTCGCCCGGTACATAAGGCGTTAGCTTATGCACCACATCGCTCCAAAATTTACTCATTTATTTGGCTTCAACCTAAATTCAGCGGATCTGGCGTGCGCTTGCAAGCCTTCGCCATAAGCTAAAGTGGCGGCCACTTTACCTAAGGTTTGCGCACCGGCTTCGGACACCATGATCAAGCTGGAACGCTTCTGGAAATCGTATACCCCTAGCGGCGAAGAAAAACGCGCCGTGCGTGAAGTGGGCAACACGTGGTTAGGTCCAGCGCAATAATCCCCTAGCGCCTCACAGGTGTTACGCCCCATGAATATCGCCCCGGCGTGTTTGATGCTCAAACTAAAAGCCAAGGGGTCGTCCATGGACAATTCCAAATGCTCAGGCGCGATGTAATTGCAAATCTTGGCCGCCTCAGCCAGATCGCGCACCTGTATCAAGGCGCCCCTATCGGTCAAGGCGGTTCTGATGATGTCTTTGCGTGGCATGTCTGCCAGCAACTTGTCTATGCTGGCTTGCACGCTTTGTAAAAAGTTGGCATCTGGGCTCAATAAAATGGCTTGCGCTAACTCATCGTGCTCTGCTTGACTGAATAAATCCATCGCCACCCAATCCGGGTTGGTCTTGCCGTCGCAGATAACCAGAATTTCCGATGGGCCGGCCACCATGTCTATGCCAACCACACCAAACACGCGCCGCTTAGCAGCCGCTACGTAAGCGTTACCTGGGCCCACCACTTTATCTACTTGCGGTACGGTTTGCGTGCCGTAAGCCAAGGCGCCAACGGCTTGCGCGCCGCCTATGCAAAACACCCGGTCCACGCCAGATATCGCCGCCGCGGCTAACACCAACTGGTTGCGCTCACCGTTAGGCGTAGGCACCACCATGATCAATTCTTTCACGCCGGCCACTTTGGCTGGGATGGCATTCATCAATACGGATGAAGGGTAAGCAGCCTTGCCCCCTGGCACATACAGGCCAACTCGGTCTAATGAGGTTACTTGCTGCCCTAGCAAAGTGCCGTCTTGCTCCTCATAACTCCAAGAGCTCATTAATTGCTTTTCATGGTAGACGCGCACTCTATCGGCAGCCACTTGTAAGGCAGCACGTTGATCAGCCGGCAAGGCTTTTAATGCCGCGTCCAATTCTTGTTTACTGATTTCCAGTTCGCTTAATGTGCTGGCCGTGGTTTTATCAAAACGCTGGGTGTACTCCAACACTGCGGCGTCGCCGCGTTTTTT
>ERZ1034363.1212-NODE-1212-length-15194-cov-7.456440_pt1 | contig 15194 bp, 10 predicted proteins | sample MGYA00520616_ERZ1034363 | MGnify/ENA primary metagenome ERZ1034363 (study PRJEB33736, sample SAMEA104284506) | Azolla filiculoides | biome: Urban; feature: Water surface; material: Ditch water | place: Netherlands | collected 2015-10-28 | depth 0-0.1 m ...
TATCAAACAATTTAGGAATAACACATGAATACACAATGGGAAGCGGTGATTGGTCTTGAAATTCACACGCAATTAGCTACAAAATCAAAAATTTTCTCTGGCGCATCAACAACGTATGGTGCAGAGCCTAATACGCAAGCTTGCGTGATTTCACTGGGTATGCCCGGCGTATTGCCTGTATTGAACGAAGATGCCGTGCATAAAGCGGTTATTTTTGGCATGGCCATTAACGCGGAAATTGCTCCTTATTCCGTGTTTGCACGCAAAAATTATTTTTATCCAGATTTGCCAAAAGGCTATCAAATCAGCCAATTTGAATTGCCAATTGTTGGTAAAGGTTTTTTAGATATTGAGGTTGATGGGGAAACAAAACGCATTGGCGTCACGCGTGCGCATTTGGAAGAAGATGCAGGCAAATCGTTGCATGAAAATTTTCACGGGATGAGCGGTATTGATTTAAATCGCGCCGGCACACCACTACTGGAAATTGTTTCAGAACCCGATATGCGATCAGCTAAAGAAGCCGTCGCCTATATGCGTAAATTGCATGAGCTTGTGCGTTATCTTGAAATTTGTGATGGCAATATGCAAGAAGGCTCGTTTCGCTGTGATGCAAACGTATCGGTGCGCCCAAAAGGACAGGCTGAATTTGGAACCCGTGCAGAAATTAAAAATATTAATTCATTTAAATTTGTTGAAAAAGCCATCAATCACGAAATTGAGCGTCAAATTGAATTGATTGAAAACGGTGGTAAGGTCGTTCAAGAAACGCGTTTATATGATTCGGTGAAAGATGAAACGCGCTCTATGCGTAGCAAAGAAGAAGCGAACGATTACCGTTATTTCCCTGATCCTGATTTGCTCCCTGTATTTATTAGCGATGAATTAAAAGCACAAGTTAAAGCACTTCTTCCCGAATTGCCCGAAGAGAAAAAATTACGTTTTAAAACAGATTATCAATTAAATGATGAAAGTGCCACGATATTAACCTCATCACGCGATTTGGCGAATTATTTTGAAGAAGTGGTCAAATTATCACATTGTGAAAGTACCATTTGCGCGAATTGGATGACGGGTGAACTATCCGCAGCACTTAATCGCGCGGATTTAGATATTTGTGACTCGCCCATTGACGCAACGCGTTTTGCGGGACTGGTGGCGCGAATTGCAGATGATACGATTTCGGGTAAAATCGGCAAACAGGTTTTTGAATTCTTATGGAACAGCACAGACAGTGCCGATGATATTATTGAAAAACAAGGCTTAAAACAAATTACTGATACAGGCGCCATTGAAGCGATTATCGATACCATTCTCGCTGCAAATGAAAAACAAGCACAGCAATACCGTGACGGTAACGAAAAAATGTTTGGTTTCTTTGTTGGTCAAGTCATGAAAGCGATGCAAGGCAAAGGCAATCCCGCTGAAATTAACAAGATTTTGAAAGTCAAGCTGTCTTAGATTTTTAATTTTTTTTGTCACAATCGATAGATTTCTTGCCGTGAAATTGGTGTAACAGTTCGGTAAGTATTTATCTTTGAGTTTTAATTGAATTGGTAAGGCGCTGCGCATCACGATTTGTAGCGTCAGCCAACTAAAATAATGGTAGTCAACTGCGCGTGTTGAATATGGGTAAGAATTCCATCAATATAACTCGGTAAGCAGTAAGCTGTATATCCTAATTCAACAACGTCAAGTAACGCGCTAATTTATTTGCGTATTGTGCTTGAATGCCTAATTTAGATTCTGTGATGTTTTTGAAAAACATTGTTGTCATTACTGCGTGATAAGTACATAAAAAAACGCAGACTTTTAAATCAGATTGAAATTCCTCAAGTACGCATACTATTTTCCACATAAATTTTTATGTTTCTAATTTTGGTTAAATTTGATAGTATGTCTATCAATTAAAATATTAATGCTATTTTATTTTAAAATGATACTACTACATTGATTTGATTAACACTATACGGAGTTATCTCTATAGCTATCAATTGAAAATTGAAAATATACCTATAAAAATCAGTGTATTACCTAAAATAAATATCAAGTGATAAAAATTTGAGAGGGGGATATTAAGCATGCTTAATTTAATTGAAAGTCATTTTATACCACATGGTTTTTGTATTAAATGGTCGTCAGATTTACTTACTTTCTATGTTATAAGTGATGCGCTTATTTTTTTCTCTTATTCATATATTGGTATTGGCTTAATTTTATTTGCAAGCAAGCATACTGAATTAACGTGGAATATGGTGTTGTGGTTGTTTGCGCTGTTTATTTTGGCATGTGGCGTAACGCATTTAATGGATATTGTTACCTTTTGGATACCTTTCTATTGGCTTGATGCGATACTTAACGGCATAACGGCTTTAATTTCTGTTGGAACGGTTTTTTATTTAGCGCCTCGCTTAAATGTGTTTTTAAATAGACATAGTCATGCAGAATTTGAAGCGGTCAATGAATCTAAAATGCGTAGTGAGAGGGAATTACTAAATGAAAAGCAAGAGCGACGGGAAATTGAATTATTAAAACAAAAATATTTTGAACATCATTACGCACTTAATAAAGCGGTAATTTTGGCAGAAAAAGATTCAGAAGGGGTAATTACGTTTGTAAATGAGCATTTTTGCCGTATTTCAGGATATAGCAAAGATGAATTAATTGGCGCAACACACGATTTATTAAAATCAGACGTTCATCCAGCAGAGTTTTATAGCAATCTTTGGGCAACGGTTAAAAGAGGAGAAGTTTGGAATGAGGATGTGTGTCATCGGCATAAAAATGGTTCGCTGTACTGGGTCGATACGGTAATTGTGCCAATTATTGATGACGGTGAAGATAAGCCCAAAAAATATATCAGTATTCGATTTGATATTACTAACCGCAAAAACGTTGAGCAACGTAAATCCGAATTAACCAAACAAGTCAATCAAATGCAGAAAATAGAAAGTCTTAGTCGCTTAACATCGGGTATAGCGCATGATTTTAATAATATATTAAGTGCTATTATGGGCTATAACCAATTAAATAGTTATGCTGGTGAAGAGTGTCATAATGAAAAACTAAAAGAAGAAATTTTATTTAATACCGAGCAAGTCAATATAGCTAGCGAACGTGCAGTGAATTTGATTAAAAAAATGATGGCCTATTCACGTCAAAATCCAATAAATAAAGAAATTGATATTAAACCCACATACGATGTTATTCATGAGGTGTTGGTATTAGTTCGTCCAGCATTAACAAGTATTTTTCAACTTAATGCGGATATTGATAGTCAACTTACTATAGACATTGATTCAACGGAATTACATCAGATATTAACTAATTTAATTGTAAATGCACGCGATGCAATGGTAAAAGGTGGTACGATTAGCGTTTCGCTAAAACAAGTCAATGTGCATAAATTAGTTTGTAATGCCTGTGTGCATAGGCTGACAGGTGATTTTATTGAATTAAGTATCGCAGACAGTGGTACAGGCATTAACGAGGATGTTATAGATCGTATTTTTGATCCATTTTTTACAACAAAGGAGGTAGGTGAGGGAACTGGACTGGGATTATCGATAGTCAGTGGAATGGTGCATGAAGCACATGGACATATTGTGATTGAGTCAAAAACCACTGAATCTCATCATGGAACGATTTTTCGATTATTATTTCCAATGAATTAATACCCCAAATTTATATACCATCAACTAATAATGTCTATTGAGAAGTTAAATGAATTTTATAAAAATAGTTATCGTCATTTTTTAGGAGAGGCTATGAACAAAATGATCACTATTACCGGCCTAGTCATGCTTATGTGCGCTATACCCTATACGCAAGCTGATTCACGGTACGCTTATGAGTACTCAACAAAGCAACTAAATGATAGTGAAGATACTGACAAAAGTGATAAAATTGATAAGAGTCGATCAATTTCTATTAAAAAGCAGCCATATTCACAACCCAACATAATGGTGTATCCCACTATTCCATTGCGTGGTAATCAAGATCGTTATTTGCAGAAGCGGATAAACGATGAACAAGAAAGAAGATGGCGTGAACAGGATAGAGATGAACGATATTGGCGTAGAAGACGTAATGAGTTAGAAAATCAACCGCATTCAACATATTACGAAAATCAATTTTATCGTGATGATACGCATTGGTAATGTGTCAGTATTTTTTCAACACATTGAGCGTGTTATGTGAATGCTTATTTTGAGCAGGTTAATTTAATTAATCATAGAGTTTATCATTTTACGTTTTATTGGTAAGGAAACAGCAGTCTAAAGGTTGTACCAACACCTACTTCGCTTTCAAGTAGAATATGACCGCCCGCATTATGAACAACGCCTGTAATAACAGAAAGCCCTAAACCAGTACCCTCGCCAACTTTTTTAGTGGTATAAAACGGTTCAAATATACGCTTGGCAACCAGCGCATCAATGCCTAAACCGTTGTCTGAAACACTAATTTCAACAAACTTACCGTTGATATTCTCTAAGCAACAACTGCACACACTATTGACTTCTACTTGTCCTGTATAAAATTTGATGATTCCTTTTGAATCAGTCATGGCGTGTGAGGCATTGACACATAAGTTGACAATAATTTGATTAAAGTTTGCTTCGTCAAGTTGTCGCAAAGGAATGATTTTATCTGACAGGTTTAATTCAAATTTAATCGTACTAGGAATCATTTTGCGTAGCATATCTAGTGACTCACTTAGTTCATTATTGACATTGAATACGGGATTTTCTATTGATTCACTTTGATCACGTCTGCAGTAACTGAGCATTTGATTGATTAATTTTTTCGCTTTTTGGCAGGCTACATCAATTTGTTTAGCATTATCAAAAAATTCATTTTGAACATGGTCAATATTTGCAGGTGTTTTATCGGTCAAATCTTTAGCGGATAGCGTGTTTAATTCGTTATAACCTGATATTGCCATCAAAAGATTATTAAAATCATGAGCAATACCTGACGTTAAACGCCCTATACTTTCCAGTTTCTGCATTTGGTTAAGTTGATGTGTTAACGCTACTTGATGTTTTTCAATTGCTTTTCGCTCCTCAATTTCAGTCAATAACTTGAGATTAATTTCTACTAAATCTTTATCACTTTTTATTTTATCTAAATGAATTAACTGATATCGATCTGTTAATAATAGTGAAAATAGTAATAATTCAACTGCTGATCCAATTTGAGAGCTATAAATTGTAAAAGTATTCGTGGGAACTAAGGCAAGAAGATGTAATACACTTGTTATAAAACCGAATGCAAGTGCTAAATATCCCGCAAATAAAAACCGAGCACTACGTTTTCTTTTCACTACCGCCATTAAACTTATGCTTAATAGAAAAATGGGATAGAACGCGAAGAAATACGCTGTATATTTAGCGGCAAGAGTAAAGTTTAGCGCCACAAATATCGACATAAAAAACTGTGTAACAATTAAAATTTTTATTATAAAATCGAGCTTTGGCAATATACTTTGTATATCTAATATTCGACGTACAAAAAAGAGTTGTGCAATTGTCACGAGCGTTGCAAAAAATAATGACCCTATTTTTGTTAATTCAGGCGAGTTTTGCCAAATAAATTCCGCACCTAACCCTCTAAAAGAAATAAACCCCATAGCCATGAATAAAATAATGCTTACATAAATAACATAATTCACTTCTTTTAATACAAATGCCATTGCTAAGCTAAATATGGCTATTGTCGCGAGTATTCCAAAATATAAACCTTGAAATAGATGGTCTTGTCGATCTTTTACTTGAAAATCTTCTGGCTTCCATAATCGAGTAGGAAGAATAATTGAGTTGGGTGATGCGATGCGTAAATAGATAATGTTCTGACTATGTGCTGGAATTTGCAACGGAAAAGCAAATGTTCTCGTTTTATAGATTCGATTCTCAAAAGGACGCGCATATCCCGTATAGACTGTTTTGATAATCTTATTTTTATGTTGCCAATAAAAATCTACGTTCTCTAACAACGGTTGATTAATCTCAAATACTTTTTCAATGAATTGATCACTGCTATTGTCTAGGTTTAAGCGCAACCAAAAAGCCGACCTAGAATAGGATAAATTAATTGATTTACTGGCGGGTAAACCTGTTTGGAATTGAATGCCTTCTGTTTGTACATCGTCAAGCGTCAATATTTGATTAGCATCTTCTAAAATACCTAAATGCGTAGTAAGTGAAATGGACGATTGATCAATTTTTGCTACGTCTAACGTGTCTGCCATCACAACAGAAACCGTAGTAAACCATATAAGGCAAAGTAGTTTGGCGAATCGAATCATTAGAAATATGCAATTAAATTATCGTAAAGTAATAAACACAGCATAGTGAGCAATGCAACTGCATTTAAATTCGTAAAACCGTATTTATTTTCGTTATATTGACTTAAATAGTCAATGAATTTTAGATATTTAGGCAGATAATGCAAATATTGCGTTCATAGGCAAATAAGCACCATAATCCACATTCAAATTCAATGGGCTAACCATATAATCACTATCATGTAGCCAAATTCGAGCTGCGCGAGGGTTTCTAACCTAAATGCTATCTCGTTTTTTGCGCTGCTTGCGATACCCTAATGAACATGATTTGCTTGGATGTCCAGCTATCCAAAGTATTTATTTCTGTGTAATTGGATTTCAGTAAAAAAAATTAAAGTAACAAATCAGCAAGACGATAATAAGCACCGTATTTTGAAGTTTCTCCAAAAACTTTTAAGATAAATTTTTTTGTTACATCGTTTTTTTAAATTAATTTTAAGCAATTTCAACAAGATTGCTTTATGTGAGGTTAATATCATGGCACTTATAATCAATACTAACTTGAGTTCAGTTAACGGTCAACGTAACTTACATTCGTCAGCGACATCACTTTCAACGTCTATGACTCGTTTGTCATCAGGTGTGCGTGTAAACAATGCAAAAGACGATGCAGCCGGCCTTGCTATTGCTAACAGAATGAATTCACAAATTCGTGGCATGACCGTGGCGGTTAGAAACGCAAACGACGGTATTTCACTAACACAAACAGCTGAAGGCGCATTAGGTTCCTTAACGGATACCTTGCAACGTATGCGTGACTTAGCGGTACAATCATCAAGCAACGCAGCAGTTTCGGCTTCTGACCGCGCTAAAATGGATACAGAATTCAAAGCATTAAACGAAGAATTAATGCGTGTGGTACAAAACAGTGAATTCAACGGCAAAAAAATCTTAAACGGTGACTTGGCATTAGGTTTGAACATCCAAGTGGGCGCAACAACCGATACAAACAGCCGTATTAGTGTTGGCGTATCAAACATGAGTCAATTATTGGCGCCAGTGACTAAAACAACATTAAGTCCAGCAAGTCAAAAAATTGATTCGTCATTATCTGCGGCAATCACAAAAGCCAACAACGATGCGGTTAGTGATCCAGCTTCACCGTACTATCAATTATTAACACCGGCAAATACCGCAGCTAAATACGCGAATGCAGCTGTTGTAGCCGCCAAAAAAGCAATGGAGTCACCAACAGACTTAGCACTCGCAAAATCGGCTTCAGCTGCAAATGCAAAAGCCGCCGCCGCTTTAGCTGCTTCATCAGCGGCAACCAAAACAATGACGGCAACAAGCTTGTCAAACGCTTTGGTATCACAAGAATTTACAGATAAAGTCAATGCAGCAGATTTTGCAACGCAAGCTACCAATACCTCTGTTGTTGCTACTGATGTCACTATTCAAGCGAAAAGCGTAACTGATGGAGCGCAAGCCTCTTCTTTGTCAATTACCGCCAATACATTAGCTGAAGCAGCCAAAGCAAACATTGCGGCGGCAGGTCAAAATATTTATGTTACTGTCATGAACGCATTAACAGGTGACAAAATAGATATTCCTGCATCCGTAAGAAACATTTCAGGTGAAGTTGATTTGACCATTGCGGGTCAAGATACGGTATTAAACCAAGCGGTGAATAGAGCAATCAAGGTAGGCAATGCATTTGGTGCAGACAGAGAAGCTCAAAAAACATTAGCAGGTTTAGCTTTAGCTAAAGTGGTTGCTGGTGCTTCTTATGTTGAAGATCCTTTGAAAACGGCTTCAGCAAACGACACAGATAAAGCCTCTTTTGTAGCTAACAATAAATTAGTGCTTGATATTTCAACTGCAGCTGACAGTGTTGCCGCAGATTACGCATTAGCGTCAATTAACTATATTGATGCAGCTATTGCAGCAATTGATACCGAACGCTCTAACTTGGGTTCAACTCAAAACCGTTTCACCACAACAATTGCTAATTTGCAAAACGGCATTGAAAATCAAACTGCAGCTAAATCACGCATTATGGATGCTGATTTTGCGGTTGAAACTGCAAACTTGAGCCGCGCTCAAATCTTGCAACAAGCAGGCACAGCAATGTTAGCGCAAGCTAATCAGTCTGGCCAAAATGTCATGTCTTTGTTGAGATAAGTAACGCAAAACAAGACAGTGATATGAGTGCAAAATTGTAGATTTCGAGTGTAAAACGCAAAAATCACACAGACAGCCTAAGTATCTTAGATTATAGAACTTAGGCTGTCTGCTTAAATAATCGCTCAATTGACTCTGTTTTTATGTACAGTGATCGTCTTACTTGGTTATATTCCCCACCCCTTTTTCTTTTCTATATTTAACCTCTTTGCAACAGCTATATTAGGAACTCTTTTAACACATGTTATTTTTTGTCATGTAAAACCACTCATGTTAAATCACGAAAATCAGTAGTTTTTCAAAATATTGTTTTAGCGTTCTAAATTCGTTAACGGTATTTAATGCGACAATATGCCACATACTCAACATAAAAATTTCCTGTTAAACTGGGCAGTATTTTGCATCATTTAAATAGCATCACATATCACTTTGATGTTATTTTTGTGTTCCTATTTCCATTCTATTTTTTGAGTATTGGTTAATTAATCATGTGTTTGTTTGCGGGGAATTTTTAAAGTGTTATTGACAAGATACGTAACATAATGATTTTTTCCTAATATAGAACCTACATCATGCATCACTAAAAATATATCTCTTTGATATATCCATCTTTGCTTAACATTTCGTGTTAAAGGAATAAATATGATTTTCATTAAAAAACTCGGCATGATCATTACTATATTACTTATCTATTCAAGTAATATAGCCATTGCTGGTGTTGCTTATAATATTAGTGATTATGATAATGACGGGACTTCTGGAAGTGATGGTGGTTTGCCTGCCATTTGGACAAATCCAGTGGAAATGAATAACTACTCTGGCAGTTTAAATGCAATGTGGGAAGTCAATTTCACCTCAAATTTTAATAATGCGATTATCTCAACAGCTGACGCATTAACAAAGAGTTATACGATAAAGGGCAATAATTTTACAGTGCCTAACGATTATGCGCTAGCAGTTGGTGCTAAATCTTGGTATGACTCAGTTGAAGGAACAGGTTGGGGACACGGCTTAGATTTTGGACTCATTAATCTTACCTATGACGCTAATTTAAGCTTAACTGTTGAAGCTGATGATTCCTCATTGATACCTGCAGTGACTATTTACAAGGGATGGGACAATAGTCAATCTTCTTCACGTCACGGAGGATTTATTGATAAACGAGATAATCCGTTAGGTAGTTCAGACGTAGTGTATTTAAAAAGTGCTGAAGGAAATGTGGCTGGAGGGACTGTAAAAATAGATTTAACTGGATTAAAAGCCGGTCAATATACCGTATTTGTTGGTGGTAATGATGGAGAAAAGGGCGGCAAATACAAAATAACATTAAATGCTTCAATTCCACGTTATACCCTTGTTGATTTAGGTGTGATTGGTTCAGGAACAAGTAGTCGTGCACAGGGCGTTAATAATAATGGTGAGGTATCGGGATATTCTAAATATAATTCTACTTTTAATGCCACACACGCGTTTAAATATACGAATGGCGCTATGAAAGATTTAGGCGCTCTCAAACCAGAGGGCATTTTTCAGGGTGGAACCTATTCTCGTGCTTACCATATTAACGAGGTGGGTATCGTAGTGGGTGATAGTTATGTTCAAAATGGTCTGAAAACGCTCTCACATCCAGTTCGCTTCAATAACGATGGCAGTATTGCTGATCTGGGTACATTTCGTCCAAATAATGATGGAAATGGCATGGCTAAGGATATCAATGCAGCAGGTGTTATTGTGGGGTATAGCGCATCTGGAGCAGAAGGTGTTAGTCATTACGAGCCTTTTATGTGGGATAGAGGTGTATTAACATCGTTAGGTTCTTTTGGCGGAACGCGTGGAGAAGCCTTGGGTATTAATGAATCCAACCAAGCAGTAGGGTGGTCGTTGATTGCAAACGATACAGCTCAGCACGCCTTTTCATACTCAAGAGGGGTGATAACGGATTTACATAGTGTGTTGGCTTCTAACGTTAAAAATGCCAGTGCAACAGTTGCGAGTGATGTGAACGCAGATGGATCCATTGTGGGTGATATCGTCACCGCATCGGGAACTCATCCCTTTTTATATGCTAAAAATGAAGTAACCATGCTTGGATGGTTGCCGGGAAGTGTGAGTGGCAGTGCGTTAGCTATTAATAATCAAGCACAAATTGTTGGGTATTCATCTATCTCATCCATGAATCAAACACACGCTTTTCTTTATGAAAATGGTGTCATCCATGATCTCAATAGTCTATTGAAAACAAATAAATCTGGTTGGATTTTGACTGATGCTACTGCAATTAGCGATAACGGATTTATTGCAGGAACGGGATATTTGAATGGAGTAAGTCATGCTTATTTGCTTTACCCGCTTGATAAGAAAAAACAACTTAATGTAAATATCAATGGCTTTGGTGCAGTGAGTAGCGTTGATGCGGGGGTTAATTGCACTCGTTCTTGTGAGTATATGTTAAATGAAAATCCGCCATTGACGTTGAATGCTAATGCTTCAGCTGGCTTTATTTTTACTGGGTGGTCTGGCGATTGTATTGGAATAGGTTTATGTCAAGTAAAAATGGACGAAAATAAAGAGGTGACAGCGAAATTTATTTCTAGTTCAACGCCAAAATTTTATATTAACGTGACTAAATCAAGTTTAGGTATGATTACAAGTTCTCCGGCGAGTATAAGTTGTGGTTTAACTCAAAAACAATGTAAGAGTTATTTTTATAAAGGAGAAAAAGTGACGCTAACAGCTAGCCCAAATAAAGGGCAATATGTTAAATCATGGAAAGGGTGTACTTCATCATTAGGCAATTCATGCAGCGTTTTAATTGCTAAAAATGTCACGGTCACAGCACAATTTGCAAAACTTAAAAAGTAATTCAATCGTCTTTTTGGTTAAGTAATTTTAAACAACTTCATTTTAAGATATTTATGTCAAAAATTACTTAACCATACGACAAAAGAAGATTACTGTTTCACGGCGTTTGTGATGCCAGAAACCGTTTCTGTTTCAAAGCGACCACTGTAAGCATTTTTATTATTTGTGATTTGTACTTGACCAACAAGTGAGCCTAAATCTAAGTTGATATTAGCACTGCAATCTTTATTGACAATCAATGTACCGCCTGTTGGCATTTGTTCGGTTTGAAAAGTGACGAACTCACAAACACTCGATGCAGGATTAATAGTGCCTTTTGCATCGACGATTAATTTACATTGCCCAACATGACTGTCATTATTGCTAAATGGTGTGACAAACGCTGCTTGGTAAGCTATCCAAGTTCCTTTTACATCGGTTTGTTTACAGGCAGCAGTGGCTTGTTGTATAGATAAAGCGAGCAGTGCGAAAGTAATGATTTTTTTCATATAAAGTCGATAACCTAAAATTGTATTTTTAAAATCCCTATGTGGGTACGATTAAACAGCTAAATAAAATTGGAAACGGTAAACCTCCCTGATGGTAATAAAATTAATGAGTGAGAGTGTTTTCAAAAGACTTTAATGGTTCAGACAATCCATTTTTGCCTACCGCTGGAATTTGCAGTACCTTGTCATCCATTAAACCACCACTACCTGAATTCTTGTGCCCATTGGATACTTGAATAGACGGATGATCAAATGGTGCTTTTTCCCAGCGAACACGCTCATCAGTTAAGGTTTTTAAAAATGCCACTAAAGCATCTTTATCTTCTTGATTAAATCCTTGTGGAAAAACTAAAGTGGCCGCATGCCGACGGTTATATACATTGCCCCCACGATTGTAAAATTCCACGACCTCTTCAAGTGATTTCATTCCACCGTTATGCATATAAGGCCCTGTTAATTCGATATCCCTTAGCATAGGCACTTTAAATGCACCTTCAGCTAATGTTGATAGCCGACCTTGATCGGCCGAAGCTAGCTCATTTTGTACCGTTAAAGGTTTTGGGCGTTTGATATACGATTTAGGCAATGACGAGCAACCAATCTTATCTTGACTAGTAATCAACTCACTAGGCTTGAAATCTGAAATAAATGGATTCGTAAAATCGCAGGCTGAAACGATAAAATTATCAATAAATTTCTTTGGTTTAGGTTTGATTGAATTGATGTATTGCTCGGCGTAAGAGAGTGGATTTCCCCATGGATCGGTTCCGCCTAGTCCAGCATCATAGTTATTGGGCACAACGCTCGTATTAAAAAAACCTCTGTCGGCGAACGTGACATCCACGCTGTCGTCGCTATTGGCGGGTACAAAACCGATTCTATCAACGTAAGCATTCCCCGTCTTGTAAGCATCGGCTGAATAAACTTCAAGATTGGTGGCGGTTGAGAATGCAGGGCCTGCGTGACAGGTATCACAGTGTACATCTGAAAAAATGGCTAATCCTTTTTTTTCAGCGTCGGTGAAATTAGGCGGAATCGTGTCTTCTTCTTGCATACTAGCCACGCCAATATCAAATTTGCTTTGATTGGATAGTAAAGTAGATTCATACGATTGAATGGCTAAACCAAAGAAAAAAGAAAAATTGGCTTCTAGCTGCGTATCGCTTTTTCCTTTTTGTACTGGACCTGTTTGTTTCCAATATATGGTGTTGAATGCTTTTTTAATAAGGGATTCATAAGTGCTAGCGAGTCCTAAACCCGATTGATCGCGTAATTGGGCAAGTACACTGTCTTCGGGATGAACTTCTTGATTTGCTAATGGTTTTTGCGTTAAAAGTTTTTTGGCAATATCGTTAAAAACACGTCCACTACAAGACATTTCAATCATATCTGTTGGCGGCGCAACTGCTTGAGAAGCTAATGAAGCATTTTTTAAACTGATTTTTTGCGCAACTGCCTTGCCATTTTTAATTACCCAAATCTTGGCATTGACATCTCTAGGCCCAAATGAAGAAACGCCATTAAATTCATTATTTGCCCGCCCATCCCAAAAATTACGATGATTAAATACGGCATTTATGACAGTTGGAGCGTTACGTTGGGTGGTTTGTCGCGTTTCTAAATTACCTAATTTGTGAATAGGGTCATCCGTTGGACTGCAAACATCCTCATCAAGTCTATTGGGATCAATAGCGGTGAACGTTTGCTTATAAACTCCAGAAGAGCCGACCACATCATCTGTTTGAAAAACGATGCTTGAATTTCGATCGTCTACATTACTGAATTTAAAAAATGGGAAATCATTTGCGGTTAAGGTGTAATTGGGCTCCCCTTTATGATTGGCTAATTCAAATTTGTGACTGGATACAGGATTTGCAAGATGAAGCATTCCGGGATTGAGTTGATTAGCCGTTCGACTATCTGCCCCTGCATGAAAATGACAGGTACCGCATGCCACGCCGTTACTTCCCACATTGGTGTCCCAAAACAGTGCTTTGCCTAATTGAATGGCCGCCGCTTTGTCCACAATGATAGGTGACTTGCCATCGAATAAACCGGGTGTGACAGGTATTTTATATTGCGACAAATCTTTAGCCGTCAACTCACCATGCGCATAAACAAACGATGAAAAACCCATGCTTGATAGAATGAAAAGTAGAGATCGTAAGGGCATAATTGCGTTATTTCCATGTAGTGGGTAAGCAGGTCAAAAATGGATGTTGCTTTGAACAAATGACCTGCAAAACAATTAAATTATGACCAATTAATTTTGTGTAATGGTCACATTAATAGCATGAACGTTTCCTGAGAATTTATTCGCGTTCACTGCAGCCGCTGAACCTACGTCAGGTTTAAGGCCTCCCAATGCAAACTCATAGATACCGCTGGCTTTAGGTGTAAACGTTAATGCAAGTCTTCCGGGTGTTTTTGCAGTCACAACAGGGGTTACTCCTGTCGCGCTGGCCGCATCAGAGAGTTTTTGAGAATTCGCTAGCCCAGTTGTAGCATATCCCATCGGTAAATAGGGGCCATAAGTGGCTGCAGTTGCATCTTTTGTTGCGTCGTAGGGTCTGAGCGTGCCAGACGTCGTATCAAGCGTAAATTTATCGCCTAACCCGTCCATATCAAAGCCACTTGCCACATATTCCATGTTAATAGGACCCACTTTCACGCCACTTGTTTCATCGGTTGCATTAGGTACCGAAATACTTGATGCTTGATCATAAAAATGATCATTCATATAAAAGATAGCTTGCACAGGCGTTGGAGCAACACCTGAAGCGGGTGCTGTTGGAAGTGCTGTTGGCAGACTCACACTGGTTTTACGGTGCCAAACTGTGATGCCCGGATGGAATCCCGCTATAGCAGATGCATCAGCTACAATCGTCACAGGTTTGCCCTTAGATAACGTGACAAATCCCCATTTACTAAAATGCGTCCACCCTAAATACCCCATGCTTTCACTGACCCATGACGCACCGTTAATTTTTTGAAAAGTAGCTGTGCCTGTTCCGCCTGTTAAATTGACAATGTTACTACTCGTTAAAATTGACGTTGCTGCTTGTGCTTGAAATGAAGCAGCAAGTAATAGAGAGGAAACAACCGTTCCTAATGTCGCTTTTTTATGAAATTTCATATATATCCTAAAAAAATAAAAAATACAGATAACCGAAATATTGAGCTTGCACTCAATATTTTTATTTATTACCAGATAAAATATAGGCTAAAAATATGCCAATAAATTTATTGCTATATATTTGAGATAGTTAGTATCAATTAAACGCAAAAAATAACTCAATTGCGATACCAAATATGCGTGATATGACGCATTTTTTTATAAAAATTGCGTCATATCACGCAGTTATTCATCCTTA